>OFFF01000358.1_pt1 | contig 35480 bp, 29 predicted proteins | sample 1521301 | NCBI WGS metagenome assembly OFFF01 (sample SAMEA3504101, study PRJEB24116) | mouse gut metagenome | biome: mouse gut; feature: mouse-associated habitat; material: faeces | place: Denmark | collected 2011
CCTTTGCATTTGAAGTCAGCGTTCTTTGGGTTTAACAAGGCAGAATACAGAACTTCGCTCGTTTCTAAATCGTTACTTATCAAGAAGCCGATCTTTGCAACCCATTCAAATTCAACGATAAAGACCATGTACAATGTCTTGCGCAATGGTACGAGATTTGCTTCTCTATACCGCATTCACTGATAACCTTTTTCAACTGCTTGCACATCGTCCAGTAGTTGATTTTCCCGAACACGGACTTGTCTCCCGAACGGTTCTTGTAGCGTTCGATTATCTGCATGGGAATATCAAGCAGTTTCACTTGGAAAGGGACATCGGTCTTGTGCCGCTTGCCGATTATCCATTTCTCTCCGTTCACTTCCACGATTTCATCCGTAGTCAGTTCCTTCATGTCCACGAAACTAAGGGCGGTGAAGCAGGCGAAGATGAAAAGGTCACGCACCAGTGTGAGTGTGGGATTTTCAAACTCGTGTGTCATGATGGTCTTTATCTCGTCCTCCGTCAGATACTCCCGTTCCTTCACGTTCGGGCTGATATGGAACTGTGCAAAAGGGTTTCTCGGTATCAGCCCGTTATAATGCGCCCGCATCACCACGCCTTTCAGCCACATGCAGTTGAGCCATATCGTGGCGTTCTTCAACCCCCGTTCGGCAGTGAGATATGCCGCGAACTCCTTGATGAAGTCGGGTGTCAATTCGAGCATCGACATATCCGTGCGCTTGTAGAACGACTTGATGAAAGCCGCCACATAGTTTCTCGCACGCATCATTACCTTGTATGTGCCGATGGTGCGGTCTTTGCCAACACGTTTGAGGAAGTTGGCGCAATCCTTGTCGAACGCCCTGATAAGCGTTTCATACTCGCTGCCGATTCCCTGATAGGCATTGCGCACCATCTCCGCCGTCACGAACGCCTCTCGGTCGGAAAGTTTCTGGTAGTGCTTGATGATTTGTGCCTTGATGTTGTCAAGGGCGAGGTTAATGTCCCGTGCCCCCTGGCTCTTGCCTTTCGCCCTGTTCCCTTTCACGTCCCAAAGTGCCTTTGGGATGTTCTGCTTACAACTGAACTGCGCCACAGTCCCGTTGATTGTCACCCGTCCCATGATGGGGACGATGCCGTTCTTCTCCTTGCTGCCGTTCACGTAGAACAGCACTTTGAATGTACTTCTTGCCATACTCGTCTTTTTTGATTGCAAAATTAAGTATCAACGAGTTAGACCTTGTAAGCCAAACACAGCCACACGTAGAAAATGTCAGTGCCACGTGTTAAAAATAGCATTTCGGCGGGTAATGATTTGAAAACCTAACGGCTTCATAAATCCGCTTTCCTTTGCATTACCCTGTTTTTTCGCCTGTCCTCTTTTGTCTTCGCAAACCCTTTATTAACAGGCGTTACGAAGACTTTTCTACCTTTTTATTAGCCTTTTCCAGAGATTTATCATAACTTTGCACTATGAAGCGTATTTTTCACAATGTCGATCTTACCGATCGCAACAGTTTCCATGTCAATCAGAGTGCCGAAACGCTCGTCGAATTTTCCTCGGCGGAGGATTTGATCGAATTTTTCAGCCATAGCCGTCCTAAGAAGTGGTATGTGCTCGGCGGCGGCAACAACGTGCTGTTCACGCGCGACTACGACGGAGTGATCCTAACCCCTTGCGGACGCGGCATTTCGGTCGTAGACCAGACCGCCGACAGCCTGACGGTTCGTGCCGAAGCGGGCGTCGAGTGGGACGAGCTGGTCGCATGGAGCGTCGGGCGCGGCTTGTGGGGACTGGAAAATCTGTCGCTCATACCCAGCAGCGTAGGTGCCGCTCCGGTGCAGAATATCGGTGCATACGGTGCCGAAGCGGGCGATACGATCGTCTGCGTCGAATATCTGTCGGCCGACGATCTGTCGATAGTGCGGCTCGATGCCGAGGCATGCCGCTTCGGCTATCGCGACAGCATCTTCAAGCACGAGCTGAAAGGGTGCGCCGTGATTACGGCCGTGGAGTTTTGCCTGTCGAAGCGCGAACGTCCCAATCTGGGCTACGGCGATGTCGTGAACGAGGTGGAGGCGCTGGGAGGCGCAACGCTCGGCAACATACGCGAGGCGATATGTTCGATACGCCGTCGCAAACTGCCCGATACGGCCGTTATGGGCAATGCCGGCAGTTTCTTCAAGAATCCCGTGGTCGATGCCGCTCGGGCAGATGCTCTGCGAAGAGAGTATCCCGACATGCCGACATATCCGGCTGCGGGCGAGGGCAGGGTAAAGCTGGCCGCAGGGTGGCTCATCGACCGATGCGGTATGAAAGGATACAGAGACGGACGTGTCGGCGTGCATGACCGTCAGGCGCTGGTGCTGGTCAATCTGGGCGGCGCTACGGGCGCTGAGGTCATCGAGCTCGCACGCACGGTCCGCCGGCGTGTATTCGATAAGTTCGGCGTGGAGATAGATATGGAGGTTAACGTTATTTGATTCGGCATGTTGCTGCTTGAAGAGTTCGAAAAGTATGTCGCGCAGAACGAATTGTTCGGCCACGACGACAAAATACTGCTTACCGTCTCCGGCGGTGTGGATTCAATGGTAATGATGTCGCTCTTTGCGGCGTCGGGCTATCGCTTCGGCGTGGCGCACTGCAATTTCCAGCTGCGCGGGCAGGAGAGCGACGAGGACGAGGCGCTGGTTGCGGAACAGGCGCGGCGCTACGGCGTGGAGCTGTTCAACCGACGCTTCGACACTCAGGGCGAGATGGAGCGAACGGGCGAGTCTATGGAGATGGCCGCACGGCGGCTGCGTTACACCTGGTTTCGCTCTCTGTGCGACGAGCACGGATACAACGTCATAGCCATAGCGCACCATATAAACGACTCGATCGAGACCTTTTTCATCAATATGTTGCGAGGCACGGGGCTTCGCGGCCTTACCGGCATCAGCGTGCAGGCCGGACGCATCGTCAGACCGTTGATGTTCGCCACGCGCAAAGACATACTCGATTATGCGACTGCGCACCGCATACCTTATCGCGAGGATTCGTCGAACCGCTCGACGAAATATCTGCGCAACAAGGTGCGGCTGGGCATAGTGCCCATGTTGCGCGAGATCAATCCGCAGTTCACGACCGTAATGCGGCGCAACATATCGCGCCTTACCGATGCCCAGACCTTCATCGACCGGTCTGTCGAGCTTATTCGACGCGATGCCATGACCGAACAGGGCGGGCTGTATACGCTGCATGTAGACCGCATCGACGCCTCTTTGCCGCTGGGATATGTCGTGTACGAGATTCTCAATTCGATGTTCGGCTTCAAGGGCGATACGGTCGATGCGTTGTGCCATGCCTTGCAGCAGAACAACACGGGACGCCGCTTCTACTCGCGAGAGTGGGTGGCGACGATCGACCGCGGCCGCATAGTCATAGGCCGCATAGCTGATGAAGATACGTGTATGACGCAGGTAGAGCAGGGTGTCTTGCGCTCCTACTGCGGCAGCTCGGTGCTCCATTACGAGTACTGCGACATCGACATGATCGACTCCGTGACCACGCCCGACAACGTGGCTCTGGTCGATGCCGACAAACTCCGGTTCCCGCTTACGCTGCGGCGTTGGCAGCAGGGTGACTGGTTCGTACCTTTCGGCATGAGCGGCCGCAAGAAGGTAAGCGACTTTCTTATAGACGCCAAGGTATCCATGGCCGAGAAGAGCCGCCAGTTCGTGCTTCTCTCGGGCGACGATGTTGTGTGGCTGGTCGGCCGTCGCGCCGACGACAGGTTCCGCCTCACGCGCCAGACCGAAAATGTATTGAAGATAACACGCGAGATATTGTAATCATGGCGAAATCGGCGGTTAAATTCAAGGATTGTCTGGCTCAATACGAGTCGCTGACGGCTGACATCGCGGCGCGCAGGTTCGCTCCGATATACTTGCTTGCCGGCGACGAGGGCTACTTCATAGATGCGCTCTGCCGGCAGCTCTCGTCGACCATACTCGACGAGGCCGAGCGCTCGTTCAACCAGATAACGGTATACGGACTCGATTCGGATGCCGGGGCGATAGTCAACATGTGCCGCCAGATGCCGATGATGGGCTCCTACGAGGTCATCATCGTGCGCGAGGCCCAGCACCTGCAACGTATCGAGAACCTATCTCATTATACCACCAAGCCGCAGCCGACGACCATACTTATAGTCTGCTACAAGAACAAGGAGTCGGGGCGCGGCATCGACCGCCGCGGCAGCTTCTACAAGAGCTGCGTCAAGAACGGCGTAGTGTTCGAGTCGGTAAGGCCGCGCGACTACGAGATCGATTCGTGGCTCGCGGCACGCATAGGCCGTTCGGGCATGAGTATGCAGCCCAAGGCGGTGGCGATGCTCAAAGAGCAGCTGGGGTGCGATCTGGCGCGTATCGACGGCGAGTTGCAGAAGCTGGCTGTGTCGCTGCCCGAGAATACGAAGGTCGTAACCGACGAGCATGTGGAGCGTTATGTCGGCATATCGAAAGAGTTCAATACATACGAGTTGTGCAACGCCGTCATGCGGCAGGACGTCGAGCGCTCTATGCGTATCGCCGACCACTTCGGCCGCAACCCCAAGGCCTACCCGATCATCGTTACCATATCGGTGCTGTTCGGCCAGTTCCGTCAGATGTTCCTGCTGGGTTATCTGATGTGGCAGACACGGCGCCGCGGCGTGCCGTTCCCTTCGGATGCCGAGCTGATGCGCACGCTTGGTGTGGGCAACATATTTGCAATAAGGGATATGAAGGAGAATATAGCCCGCTGGAACAACCGGCGTCTGTTCAACGTGCTGGGGCTGCTGCGCGAGTACGACGCCAAGAGCAAGGGACTCGACAGCGGCGGCCTGGATCAGGACGAGCTGTTGCGCGAGTTGCTTCTCAAAATATTCTCTTCACGTCAATAGCAGTTCGTATGGGTATGGGATATGTCTGGATCGACGGAGAGACGGTCGAGTCGTCTGCGGCGGCGGATCGGTGCGGCGTATATGTCTTCGAGCGCGTGCATACGCTCGACTATCGTGTCCGCCGTCTCGCCGAACATCTCGCCCGGCTTCGTGCCGCCTGCGAGCAGGCTTTCGGTTTCGCACCGATTTGCAGCGTCGGAGATCTCGCGGACGATATTGCGGGACTCCTTGCGCGTAACCGTATGACGCGCAGAGTGAGCTGCCCGATAAAGATAAGCGTCGCGGCCGATGCGCGGATGATCGTCGAGTGCGAGAGCGCGACGTTCGGTGCGGGATGTTATCTGCGTGCCAAGATGCCGTCGCTGGCCGCTTTGCAGTACGACATGCCGATGCCGTGGGGCGGCTATCCCTCGTCGCTTTCGGAGCAGGCCGAGGCTCTGGCCGATCTGCGGGTGCGCATATCCGGAGCCGAGAAGGCCATACGGCTCGACGGGCGGATGATGATTGCCGGCAGTCCGTGGTCGGTGCCGTTTCTGGTAAAGGACAACCATGTATTCGCCCCGTCGGAATCGACGTCGGTGGAGTATCTTACAGCCTGCGAGGCGATACGGGCGGCAGGGCTGCCGCTGCATGTCAGGGCGCTGTCGCATCGTGCGCTGGATAATGCCGACGAGATTTTCACGGTCGACATCATGGGCATGACATCCTATTCGCGTATCGGCCGGCGGCCGTTGTCGAGTACTGCGGCTTCGCGTATAGCGTTGTATTTTCGGTAGGGTAGCTTTTGACGTCGGCCGTTCGCTTGCAACATGAAACGGCTGCCTGCGATTGTCGCGGGCAGCCGTTTTCGATTACCGGCAGGGTAGCCTGCTCTATACCAGTGCGTCGATCTTGGCCTTCAAGGCATCCTTCGAAGCTGCGCCTACATGCTTGTCGACCTGCTTGCCGTCCTTGATGAAGACCAGCGTGGGGATGTTTCTCACGCCGTATTGCGCTACGATGTCGTCGTTCGAGTCGACGTCGCACTTGCCGATGATGACCTTGCCGTCATATTCTTCGGCCAGCTCGTCGACGATAGGGGCGATCATGCGGCAGGGACCGCACCACTCGGCCCAGAAGTCGATGACTACGGGCATGCCTTTACCGAGAATCTCTTCGTAATTTTCTTTTGTGATTTTGAGTGCCATAATAATTGATGTTTTATTAGTTGATAGTGTAATTTATCTCATTATCATCGAGGTAAGATATGAAATCAACGGTTGTGCCAATGCGGTGGCGTTTCGAATAAAAACGCAGCCGCACGTCCGCCTCCGGGTCGTACACGCTGAGCCGCAGCGTGGTTGAGCCCTGATTCGCAGCGACGGCCTGCGAGAGGCTCGTGATGAAGCTGTGCGTTATCTCGCCCAGCCGCAGATCGATGTGAAGCTCCTTGATCTGTTCGCCGACCTCGGCCAGGTGCATGATCGAAGTGATCTTAAATTCGAGCTCGGCCGGCTCCTTGTAGGGGCGCGGCTGCACGCGGCCGCGTATGAACAGGAAGTTGTTCTGCTCGATAAGGTTGCCGAACTTCTCGAAATCCTTGCTGAACATCGTGAACTCGTGCGTGGAGTTGTAGTCCTCCATGACGAAGCGGGCATAGCGCCGCCCGTCCTTGGTGGTAAGCGGCGTGACGCTCATCACTACGCCTGCGACGGCTATCTCGCGGCCGTTGAGAGGTGTCAGGTCGCTCAGCTGCGAAAGCTCGGCCTGACACATCTTGCGCAATATGACGCTGAACTGGTCCAGCGGATGCGACGACATGTAGAGTCCCACCACCTCGCGCTCCTTGTTGAGAACCGTCAGCGGGTTCCAGTCCTCGCATACGGGGGCTTTGGGCTGCTGTATGTCGATCGAACTGGCTCCCATGCCGAACAGGCTCTGTTGGGCGTTGCTCTTTTCGACCTGCACCAGCTGCCCGTAACGAATCAAGGCGTCGAGGAAGGCCGTACCGTTGCTGTCCTCGGCGAAGAACTTGCTGCGATGGAACGATATCAGCGAGTCGAATCCGCCGGCATAGGCCATGCTTTCGAGACACTTGCGGTTGATGACCGTATAGTTTATGCGCTCCATGAAGTCGTATATGTCCTTGAACTTGCCGCCGCGCTCGCGCTCCTCGATGATCGACTGCGAGGCGGCATCGCCCACTCCCTTGATCGCGGCCAGACCGAAGCGCACGTCGCCGGCCTTGTTGGCCGAAAAGTTGCGCATCGACTCGTTGACGTCGGGGCCGAGCACGCGTATGCCCATGTGCTTGCACTCGTTCATGTATGCCGTGATCTGCTTGATGTCGTTAAGGTTGCGACTCAGCACGGTAGCCATATACTCCGAGGGGTAGTGCGCTTTGAGGTAGGCCGTCTGGTATGCGACCCACGAGTAGCACGTAGCGTGCGATTTGTTGAAGGCATACGAGGCGAACTTCTCCCAGTCGGCCCATATCTTCTCCAACACCTTCTCGTCGTGGCCGTTGGCCTTGCCTCCCGAGATGAATTTCGGTTTCAGCTCGTCCAGCTTCGACTTGATCTTCTTACCCATTGCCTTTCGCAGCGTGTCCGACTCGCCGCGCGTGAAGCCGCCCAGCAGTCGCGACAGAAGCATGACCTGCTCCTGATATACCGTAATGCCGTAGGTATCTTTGAGATACTTCTCCATTTCGGGTATGTCGTACACGATCGGCTTGCGGCCGTGCTTGCGGTCGATGAAGTCGGGTATGTAGTCCATAGGACCGGGACGGTAGAGCGCATTCATCGCTATCAGGTCCTCGAATGTCGAGGGCTGCAACTCGCGAAGATACTTCTGCATGCCCGGTGACTCGAACTGGAATGTCGCTATGGTGCGGCCGTCGCAGTAGAGCTGGTATGTCTTGGGGTCGTCTATGGGTATGTTGTCTATGTCGATCTTCTTGCCGTGCGTCAGACGGACGTTCTCGACGGCATCTTTGATGATCGAGAGCGTCTTCAATCCGAGGAAGTCCATCTTTATCAGTCCGGTGTCCTCGATGACCGAGCCTTCGTACTGCGTTACGAGCATCTTCTCGCCGGTCTCCTTGTCGTCGGCCGTGCTGACGGGCACCCAGTCCGTGATGTCGTCGCGGCAGATGATCGTGCCGCACGCATGCACGCCCGTGCCGCGGACGTTGCCTTCGAGCATCTTGGCGTACATGATCGTATCGTGCAGTATCGGCTCGGGCGACTCCTCTGCCGCTTTCAGCTCGGGCACTGCATTGATAGCGTTCGTGAGGTTGATCTTCAACAGCTTGTCCTTGTCGTGAGGATCGGGTATGCGGTCGGGCACGAGCTTGCAGAGATAGTTGGCCTGCGAGAGAGGCAGCTTCTGTACGCGCGCCACGTCTTTCAGGGCCATCTTGGTGGCCATGGTGCCGTAGGTAATGATATGCGCCACTTTCTCCTTGCCGTATTTCTGCGTTACCCAGTTGAGCACGCGGCCGCGGCCGTCGTCGTCGAAGTCGATATCGATATCGGGCAGCGAGATACGGTCGGGGTTCAGGAATCGCTCGAACAGCAGATCGTATGCAATGGGGTCGATCTGCGTGATGCCCAGACAGTATGCCACGGCCGAACCTGCGGCCGAGCCACGTCCGGGTCCTACCGAAACGTCGAGCTCCTCGCGCGCGGCGCGTATGAAGTCCTGCACGATAAGGAAGTAGCCGGGGAAACCCATGGTCTTCATTATGTGCAGCTCGAAGATAAGGCGCGTGCGCGTCTCCTCCGGCATATCCTTGCCGTAGCGCTTCTCGGCGCCGTCGAATGCGAGCTTGCGCAGATAGTCGGCTTCGAGCTTAATACGGTACAGCTTGTCGTATCCGCCGAGTTTCTCGATCTTCTTCTCGGCGTCGGCCTGACTCATGACGACATTGCCGTTCTCGTCCTGCGTGAACTCGTCGAACAGATCCTTCTCCGTATACTTGCGGCGATACTCCTCCTCGGTGCCGAACTCCTCGGGTATGGCGAAAGTGGGCATGATGGGGGCATGGTCGATAGTGTAGCTCTCTACCTTGCCGCATATCTCGACGGTGTTGTCCAGCGCCTCGGGCACGTCGCCGAATATGGCGTTCATCTCGGCCGTGGTCTTCATCCACTCCTGCTTGGAGTAGAGCATGCGCTTGGGATCGTCGAGGTCCTTGCCCGTGCTCAGGCATATAAGACGGTCGTGCGCTTCGGCATTCTCCTCGTCGACGAAGTGCACGTCGTTGGTGCAGACGAGCTTGACGCCGTACTTGGCGGAATACTCCTTCAACTTCTCGTTGACGACCAGCTGCATCTCGTATGCCTCGTGGTTGGCGCGTTCGACAGTAGCCTTGTGCAGCTGCAATTCGAGATAGTAGTCCTCGCCGTAGAGATCGCGGTACCACCTGACGGCCTCTTCCGCCTCGTCGAATTTGCCGTCACGGATAAGTCGCGGTATCTCGCCGCCCAGACATGCCGAGCAGCAGATGATTCCCTCGTGATACTTTTCCAGCTCGACTCGATCGGTGCGCGGACGCATGTAGAAGCCTTCGGTCCAGGCCTTCGAGACGATCTTTATAAGGTTGTGATAGCCTGTCGCGTTCTTGGCAAGCAGTATAAGGTGATAGCCGCCCTGATCGGCCTTGCCCTCCTTGTTGAACAGACGGCGGTGGGCTACATATACCTCGCAGCCGATTATGGCCTTGAAATCCTGCTTGGGCACGGCTTCCAGATCGTTCATGGCGCGTTGCAGCGCGGCCTGCGCATCGCCGCCGCACTCCTCGGCCGAAGCCGAACCGTCGCGAAGACGGCCTATGAGCGCTTCGAGCGACTTGACCTTATCGCGCCGCGCCGAGTTTTTCTTCTTGACATAGTTGAAAAACTCCTTTACGCCGAACATGTTGCCGTGGTCTGTCAGCGCGATGCCGGGCATACCGTCCTTGATCGCCTTGTCGACGAGCTTGGGTATGCTCGCCTGACCGTCGAGTATCGAATATTGCGAGTGGACGTGAAGATGTACGAAATCGCGCATAGCGTTATCAATTTTGATCCTACAAATATAGGCAAATAATCCCGGATATATTATAGTATGAAGATTGCATTTTATCAATAAAATGACTAACTTTACATAAAATCCTGACAGCTATGACGACAACAACCGATAATCTCGTCGTACTCCGATCGTACGACAACCAGATGCAGGCGGAAATAGCGAAGTCGATACTCGACAGCGCGGGCATATTCTGCACGCTGCGCAACGAAATGATGTCTATGATATATCCTACGGGGATCGTGCCCGTGCAGTTGATGGTCGGGCGCGACGATCTGGAAAGGGCGGCGCAGCTTCTGCTTACGGGCAACGGCAGATTCTAATCCGCCGAGCTCCATATCCGCCACGACGCTTCGGCCTGCCTCGCGAACATCTCCATGCCTCCGGCTACGGCGGCGCCGCTGGTGGCGAAACGGGTCATCGCCTGCGTCGGCTCGGGGTTGTATACCAGATCGAAGAACGCATGACGGGGCGAGATCATATCGTAGGGCAGCGGCGGACACCGGTCGATATGCGGCCACATGCCTGCCGGCGTAGCGTTGACGACCAGCTGGTGTGCAGCGAGGATGCCGGCGTCGATATCCTCGTATGCGATATCTCCGCGCGAGCGGTCGCGCGAGACAATAAGGCAGGGTATTCGCGACTCTGACAGTACGTATCGTACCGCATGTGCCGCACCTCCGCTGCCAAGGACCAATGCGCGGTCTATGCTGCGCTGTGCGAGCAGCGTGGTCAGGGTCGAGCGTATGCCCTCGATGTCGGTGTTGTATCCGCGCAGATGTCCGTTGCTGATGCGTATGCAGTTGACGGCGCCGACGGCGGCCGCTTCATCATCGGTCGAATCGAGATAGGGTATGACCGATTGCTTGTAGGGTATGGTAACATTGAGCCCGCACAAGCCGTCGACGGCAGATATAAGATTCTCCAATGCCGTTATGTCGGGCAATTCGTACAGATTATAGCATGCGTCGCCGATACCCTCGGCGGCGAATTTTTTTTCGAAATAACGCTGCGAGAGCGAATGTCCGAGTGGTCGCCCTATAAGCCCGAAGCGTCGCATGTTCGGTCGGCTGTTTGCAACGTCTCGGCACTGGTCAGTGTCGGTCTATCGGCAGGACCGACGATCCGGCTCTGGGCAGGCTGGGCCTCCGACTCGCTGCCGCTGTCGCCTATGATATAGAAAGCGAGCAGAGTAAATCCTACCAGCAGTACCGTAAAGAGCGATGCCAGCAGATTGAAATACTTGTCGATGAAGGTCTTGATCGGTGCGCCGTATTTCCATATCAGCGCGGCGATAAGGAAGAAACGCATAGCGCGCGCAACGACCGAGGCTATCATGAACATCGAGAAGTCGATGTTGAATACTCCCGCCGATATGGTAAACAGCTTGAACGGCAGCGGCGTGAAGCCGGCAGTATAGACGATCCAGAAGTTGTATTTGTCGTACATGTCGCCTATGTTGCGGAAGCTCTGCTCGCTGAATACGTGGTCGAAGAAGAAGTGCGCCACCGAGGTGTACTCGCCTGCTGCCGTCTGCCACAGAAAGAATCCGATGCCGTAACCGAGCATGGCCCCGGCAACCGAACCGGCGAGACATATCGCAGCGAAGCGGAACGACTTTTTGGTTGCGCCCAGGCACAGCGCAATGAGCAGTATATCGGGCGGCAGCGGGAACCAGCTCGCCTCGAACAGTGCGAAAAGGAACAATGCCACGAGGCTCCAACGGCTCTCGCTCCACGAGAGCATCCAGTTATATAGACGTCTGAATATTTTCATCGTTATGCAAATTTGCCGTAAAGATATAAATTTTGAGCTTTATGCAGTCAGCTCCGGGTAGCTAAAAAAGCCCGTTTCGAAAATTCGGATGATAAGGGGTTGTATTCTAAAAATTTGTGATTATGCCGCCGCCGATGACTCTGCCTCCCCGATACAGCACCAGCGGCTGCCCGACGGCGGGTGCCCATGCCTCGTCCGCGAAATAGACTCTGTAACCCTCGCCCAGTGCCGTTACCGCTACCGGTAGTTGCGGGTTGCGCCCTATGCCGCGGATCTTGGCCGTGATGTCGGCTGCCCGCAGCTCGCTTCGGTCGACAATGTTGCAGTGCCCGATCACTACGGTTTTGCGATACAGATCTTCGTCGCGCCCTGCGACGATGCGGTTGCGCTGCGGGTCGACTGCGACGATGCAGCTGCCGGCCGGTATGCCCTCGCCGCGCTTTTGGCCTATGGTATAGAACGGCAGTCCGGCGTGCCTGCCCACGATATTGCCGTCGATATCTACGATGTCGCCCTCGGCGAAGCGGGTCGTGTTGCGCCGTATGAAGTCGGCGTATCGTTCGCCGCACAGAAAACAGATGCCCATGCTCTCGCTCTTGTCCTCGAAGTCGCGGCGTATGTCGCTCTTGTGCACGTCGCCCATAACGGCGACGGTGCGTCGGAGCGTGCGCTGCGCAAGTCCCCAGAGATAATATGACTGATCCTTCGTCGGATCGTCGGCGCATGCGACGTAATGCGACGCTCCCTCGCGCACGATATTGAAGTAGTGTCCGGTCGCTATGTGACGTATGCCGCATTCGTCGGCATGACTCTCCAACAGCCGCCATTTTATCTGCGTGTTGCAGCGCGTGCACGGTGCGGGGGTATGCCCCGCGCAGTATTCGTCGATGAAGTAGTCGACTATCTCCCGTCGGAACAACTCTCTGGCATCGACCGAGTGCCATTCGATTGCCTCGGCGTCGGCTCGTGCCCGGGCGCGGCGCAGCATCGCGCTGTCGCCCGTGGTATCTATGGTCAGCGCGACGACGCGGTAACCCTCCTCGCGCAGCCTCCGTGCCGCCACGGTGCTGTCCATGCCGCCGCTGTATCCCAACAGTATGTCGCCTCTGTCATGTTTCATGCGAGCAAAGATAAATATAAGATAAGGCAAAAGCAAGTCTGCCTGCAATTCGCCGAGCGTGTGCGTATACGATAAATAAAAAGAGCCGTATCGCTACGGCTCCCGGATATGTTGAATGCGGTCGTTTTACAGCTTCTCGAACTCCTCGTCGATGTCGGTCGCGGCGGTGTCGTCGTGGTCGAAAAACTCGGGCTTGTGCACCTTGATATAGTCTATCATCTCCGACAGCCCGCCCATGAACTTTCTGAAATCCTCCTTGTACAGATATATCTTATGACGGCTGTATGAGCTGTTGCCGTTGGGGTCGATCTTCTTGCGCGACTCGGTTACGGTCAGATAGTAGTCGTCGTTGCGCGTGGCTTTGACATCGAAGAAATAGGTACGCTTGCCCGCTCTGACGGCTTTGGTGTATATCTGTTCGCCGTATTCGTCGTTGTCGCGGCGGGGCATGACGTCTGTGTTCATGGTCGTACAGTTGTTTTTCAGGTTTAATTGCAATTCTTTAACGAAAGATAAAGTTTTTTTCGCAATTATCCAAATTATCCGACTTTTTATTCTATTTCTCCACAGAGTATGCGCCGTATCCTCCCGGTCGAAGCGGCCGTTTCGGCGGCGATACGATAGGCCTCATCGCCCCTGCGGTTGATAATGCGGCGTCCCGAGCCGCTGCCGTAGAGATACTCGGCCATGGTAGCTATGACATACCTTACCAGATTCTCGTCGCATAGATCGCAGAGGGCTGCATCGGGCAGGCTTTCGATATCGAAGCCGCGCTCGAAATCGTCGATAGCGTGGTAGAGCGCGAGCAGCGAGTCGCGGCGGTCGACCGCATGCGATACGGCATATCTATCCGCCTGCCCGAAAGATATGAGCAGTGCCGCCGCCTCGTCGACCGGCGCAGTGTCGCGCTCGACGATGATATCGGGCGTAATACATCCGCCGCCGTATACCGTGCGGCCGTGTCGTAGTGTGCGGAAGCGCGGCTTGCCCTCGAACGACAGACTGTCGCCGGAGGTGTAACGCACGGCGTGCGCATCGAGATAGTCGTCGCGGTGGCCGTTGCGGTAGGGACGCTGTATGATGCGGCCGGCAGGCGTCATGTAACGCGATGTGGTAAGACGTATGGCCGAGCCGTCGGGAAACTCAATCTGGCGCTGCACCAGTCCCTTGCCATAGCTCGGACGTCCTACGATGACGGCTCTGTCGTGATCCTGCAACGCTCCGGCGACGACCTCGCTGGCCGAGGCGCTCTCCTCGTCGATAAGAACCACCAGAGGCATGTCGGCGAGCGCTCCGCGGCGGGGTGCGGTGTATGTCTTCTTATCGGATGATCTGCCGCTTGTCGCAACGATCGTCGCACCTTCGGGCAGAAATGCGCACGCAACGCCGAGTGCCTCCTCGAATATGCCGCCGCCGTTGCCGCGCAGGTCGAGTATGAGCGAGCGTATGTCGCCCAGCGAGGCTGCGGCGCGCAGAAGTTGCTGAGTAGTGCCTCGGCCGAAATGGCTCAGTGCTACATATCCCGTCCGGTCCCCTTCGCGGTATGCAGCGGCTACGGCGTCGACCGGAATATCGCTGCGTGTGAGTTCGAGCCGGTCGGTCGACCGGTCACCACGGACGATGCTGAGTCTTACCTTCGAGCCGTGTTTGCCGCGCAGGGGCTCCACCGCCTGCGCCGATGATAGGCCTACGAGCGATTTGCCGTCGGCTTCGACGATTCGGTCGCCCGTTGCGATACCGGCCTTTTGCGCCGGACTGCCGTCGGTCGTGCCGAAGACGATCAGCGTGTCGCGCAGCATGCGGCACCTGACGCCGATGCCTACGAATCGGTTTTCGAGACTCTCTCTGGCCGCCTTCATCTCGTCAGCCGTAAGGTAGACGGAGTGCGGATCGAGCTGCGACAGGGTGCCGACTATGGCATGTTCGACCAAAGAGTCGAGCGATATCTCGTCGACATACTTGTCCAACAGCTGGCGGTAGACGACATTGAGCTTCTGTATCTGTTCGATGTCGCGCTTCTTAACGGATTTCGGCTGCTCCAAGGCAGCCGAAGATTCCGTTAGCGACAGTACGCACAGAGCTATGCAGAGCGCGCGTTTCATAAGCCGGCGAGGGTTTCTACGAGACGGTCGAACGGCACCTTGCGCTGTTCGCCCGAGCGCATGTCTTTGAGTGTCGCCTCGCGCTCGGCCAGCTCCTGCGATCCGATGATGACCACCAGCGGTATCGCGCGGCGATTGGCATACTCCATCTGCTTTTTCATCTTGCCGTTGTCGGGGTATATCTCGGCAGCGATGCCTGCGTCGCGCAACTCGCCCAGCAGTGCGAGCGATGCGGCCTGCTCCTCCTCTCCGAGATTGGCGAACATGACGCGCGTCGAGCAGTCCACCTCGTCGGGGAAGAGGCCGAGTCCCGCCATGACATCGTAGATGCGGTCGGCACCGAACGAGATGCCGACGCCCGACATGCCCGGCATGCCGAATATGCCCGTAAGGTCGTCGTAGCGGCCGCCGCCGCAGATCGATCCTATCTGGAAATCGTTGGCCTTGACTTCGAATATCGCGCCCGTATAGTAGTTGAGCCCGCGCGCCAGCGACAGATCGAGCTCGATGGGCAGGCCGATGCCCAGACGCTCGGCGTGATCGAATATCGTCTGCATCTCCTCCACACCGGCCATGCCAGTCTCGGACGATCCTATTATCTCGCGCAGGCATGCGAGTTTGGCGTTGTTGTCGCCGCTCAGTTCGAGTATCGGTTCAAGCGCGGCAATGGCCTCGTCGCCTATGCCCCTTTCGCGCAATTCGCACTTGACGTTGTCGATGCCTATCTTGTCGAGTTTGTCGATAGCTACCGTGATGTCGATCATCTTGTCGGCATGGCCGATAGTCTGGGCGATGCCGTAGAGAATCTTGCGGTTGTTCATCTTCAAGGTAACCGATATGCGCAGCTTGTCGAATACTCTGCGGACGATATCTATGAGCTCCACCTCGCTCAGAAGCGAGTGTGAGCCGATGACATCGACATCGCACTGGTAGAACTCGCGGTAGCGCCCCTTCTGCGGACGGTCGGCGCGCCACACGGGCTGTATCTGGTAGCGCTTGAACGGAAACGCGATTTCGCTCTGGTGCTGCACGACATAGCGGGCGAACGGGACGGTAAGATCGTAGCGCAAGCCTTTTTCGCAGATCTTAGATGCTGTGCGGAGCTCCTCCGCGTCGAGCCCGGCCGAGTAGTCGCCCGAATTGAGAATCTTGAACAGGAGCTTGTCGCCCTCGTCGCCGTACTTGCCCAGCAGCGTCGACAGATTTTCCATCGAGGGCGTTTCGAGCGGCGCATAGCCGAAGAGGCGGAATACGCTTTTTACGGTGTCGAATATATATCCGCGACGCATGGTCTCGGCGGGCGAGAAGTCGCGTGTTCCTTTCGGTATGGATGGTTTTTGTGCCATAGCGGGGTTGTCTGTTTATTCCATGAGTTTCTTGTACTTCACGCGGTGGGGCGTCGTGTCGTCGCCCTGAGCCTTTTTCCATGCTTCGTACTCGCTGTACGAGCCTTCGTAGAAGACTACGCGCGAGTCGCCCTCGAACGAGAGGATGTGGGTGGCTATACGGTCGAGGAACCAGCGGTCGTGCGAGATGACCACGGCGCAGCCGGCGAAGTTTTCGAGACCCTCCTCCAATGCTCGCAGCGTGTTGACGTCGATGTCGTTGGTCGGCTCGTCCAGAAGCAGCACGTTGCCCTGCTCTTTCAATGCCAGGGCCAGATGCAGGCGGTTGCGCTCGCCGCCCGACAGCACTCCGCACTTCTTCTCCTGATCGGCGCCGTTGAAGTTGAATCGGCCGACGTATGCGCGGGCATTGACCTGTCTGTTGCCCAGCTGGATGATGTCGCTGTTCTGCGATATGACTTCATATACGGTCTTCTCGGGATCGATCGACTTGTGCTGCTGGTCGACGTATGCCAGCTTGACCGTTTCGCCGACACGGAAGCTGCCCGACGAGGGCTGCTCCAATCCCATTATCATACGGAACAGGGTGGTCTTGCCTGTGCCGTTGGGGCCTATCACGCCGACGATGCCTGCCGGCGGCAGCGAGAAGTTGAGCCCCTCGTAGAGAACGCGGTCGCCGAAGGCCTTCGACACGTCGTGTGCCTCGATTACGATGTCGCCCAGACGCGGACCGTTCGGGATATATATTTCGAGCTTCTCCTCGCGCTCCTTGGCATCGGCATTCATCATCTTGTCGTAGGCCGACAGACGCGCCTTGCTCTTGGCATGACGTCCCGAGGGCGACATGCGCACCCACTCCAACTCGCGTTCGAGCGTCTTGCGGCGCTTGCTCTCCTGCTTCTCCTCCATTGCCATGCGCTTGGTCTTCTGGTCGAGCCAGCCCGAGTAGTTGCCCCTCCACGGAATGCCCTCGCCGCGGTCGAGTTCGAGTATCCAGCCGGCGACATTGTCCAGAAAGTAGCGGTCGTGCGTAACGGCGATGACCGTACCCTTGTATTGTTGCAGATGCTGCTCCAACCAGTCGATGCTTTCGGCGTCGAGGTGGTTGGTCGGCTCGTCCAGCAGCAGCACGTCGGGCTGCTGCAACAGCAGGCGGCACAGCGCCACGCGACGCCGCTCGCCACCCGAAAGCACCGCCACGTTCTGATCGGGCGCGGGGCAGCGCAGGGCGTCCATCGCACGTTCGAGCACGCTGTCCAGCTCCCAGCCGTTGCACTGGTCGATCTTCTCGTACAACTCGCCCTGGCGCTCGATCAGACGCGCCATCGTGTCGTCGTCCATCGGCTCGCAGAGCTTCTGGTTGATCTCCTCGTACTCGCGGAGCAGGGCGACCGTCGCGGCGCAGCCCTCCTCGACGACCTCCTTCACGGTCTTCGCATCGTCGAGTTTCGGATCCTGTTCGAGGTATCCCACCGTGTAGCCCGGAGCGAAGACCACCTCGCCCTGGTAATTCTTGTCGATGCCGGCGATGATCTTCATCAGCGTCGATTTACCCGCACCGTTCAGACCGATGATGCCGATCTTGGCCCCGTAGAAGAACGAGAGGTAGATGTTGTTGAGCACTTTTTTCTGGTTGGTGAAGGTCTTGCTCACGCCGACCATCGAAAAGATGATTTTTTCGTCTGCCATATACTGTTTGTCGTTTGTATTCCGGTTTATCGGGCAAAGATACGCATAAAAAACGAGAAACCGCACGGCCCGCGCTACGAAGTGCCCGCCCTACGCCGGCGAAAGCGGCATTGTCCGCACGCGCAGCATGCCGCGGAAACACATCCCGTACGCGCACCGCCGACGCCCGGTCCGCAAAACGCAGCGCCGCAGGTCCCTGAACGGGAGGCCTGCGGCGCGCAAGAAAGTATCGGGGGATCAGCGTTCCATGTCGAGGCGGTCGCTGTTCCACTGTCCGCCGGCCTCGGTGTAGACCACGGGGCGCGTATCGCCCGTGCGCTTCATCCGCAGGTAGCACTCGTACAGATTGATGCCGTTGGCGGAGCGCACGGCCGGCGAGAATGCCACCACCGACGGATGGCGCTTGGCCGCATGGTACGCATCCTCGGTCCGTTCGAGGTAGGCGCCCAGCCACTCGGGATCGTTGCTCGGATTGCCGCCGCGCCGGATGTCGTCGCCGCTGCGGTGCGTGTCGATCGGCGCCTGCGCCACGACGTATATTCCCAGCGAGTCGCACAGATCGTACAACCCCTCGGGCACGGGTCCCGGACGGAAACGCAGCAGATTGCAGCCCTCGGCCCGCAGCCGCGCGATGTCGGCCGCACACAGCGCGGGCGCAACCTCCGCCGCACGCAGCGCCACCGGTTCGCCGTTCACCGTCAGCCGGCCGTCGCACACCTCCGCCGTGCGGAATCCGAGCGGCACGGAGAGGTACTCGCCGTAGCGGCCCTCGTACTGCGTCTTGAGCAGCAGGCGGCAGCGCACGGGCCGTGCGGCCGACCACAGCAGCGTGTCGGGCACCGCGACCACGAAGCGCAGCGTGTCCTCGCGCCGCATGTCGAGCGTCATGTCGCCGTGCCCCGCGTGCATCGTCGCACCGTCGGGCGACCGGAGCTCGTAGTGGATGCGCGAAGTCTTGGGATTGAGCGCGCCGGTGCGCACCACGACGCCCACCTCGGCTTTCGCCGCGCCCTCCGTTCTCCACGTACGCACCGCGACGTCGCGCACGTACATCGTGGGACGGCTGAAGACATAGGCCCCGGCCGGCGCGGCAAACGCCGCCTGGTCGCGGCTCTCCAGCACGAGAGCGGGGGAGTCGGACACGGACCTGATCTCGACCGTGTTGCGTCCCTCGCGCACCTTCTTCGTGATGTCGAAGTCGGCCGCAAAGCCCGGGTCGGCGTTGTATCCCGCGAACGTGCCGCCGACGTAAACTTCGTACTCGCCGGACATCGGAGGCATGTGCAGCCCCACGCGCCGGTTGGCCCAGGCGAACGGCACCGTAAAGGAGGCTTCCGCCGCCCCGTCCGCTGCGGTCCACTCCGCGAGCGGCGCGAGGTATTTCGACGCCGCGGCCGTCGCTCCGGCAGCCTCGGCGGCCGTGGGGCAGGAGACGATGCCGCTGCGCAGGGGATCGCGGCCCTCGGTGGCTCGCGGCGTCTGCGCCGCCGCTCCGTGCATCGCGGCGAAGATCGTTATCAGGACAAAAAGATTTCTCATAATTCAAAACAGTATTTCCCGGCGAACAAAGATACGAATAAGCGAGCGCAAAAGCAAGCTTGCTTGCATTTTGCCGAGCGGAAGCATCCGCAGCAAAGACCCGAGCGCGCCGAAACGAACGAAATCGTGCACTTCCCGGTCGCGATGCCGGCCGAAAATTCATCCGGTCAATGATTCCGAAACAGGGACAGGATCGGCTGCACGAACTGCTCGATCAGCCGCATGTCCTCCGTAACGATCTCGCCCGTGCCGTCCATCTGCTGGATCATCGGCAGCTCTTTTCCGTAGGTCGTCGTCATGCCCTGCGGGAATGCGACCTCGACCGTATAGGCGGCCGTCGCACCCCCGAGCCCCTGCGCCCGGGTCGGCACGGAGGAAATGGAGCGGATCCGCCCCTTCAGAATGCCGTATTCCATGTAGGGGAAGCCGTTCAACTTCACGTTCACCGCCTGTCCTTCGCGCACCTTTCCGAAACCCGCCGAAGGCACCTCCATGCGGCCGATGATCTCGGTTCCGCCCGCAGGTACGATGCTCGCCAGCACGTCGCCGACCGAGACGTGCTGCCCTTTGCTCCAGTAGCGGTGGAGCGAGACATGCCCTTCGGCAGGCGCCATGACGGCGTAGAGCTCCCTCCACTGTGCGAGCTGCGCGAGGAGCTGCTGCCGCAGCTGTCCCAGCCGGCGGTCGTACTCGGCCCGTTCGTTCTCCTCCTGCACGGCGAGCTCGACGAGTTGCTGGCGGCTCTGCAAAATATTCAGCTCCGTGGCGGTCAGCGTGGCGGCAAACCCCGCTTCGGCATTCTGCTTGGCCAGAAAATTCTGGAGGGTCGTCTCGTAGTCGGCTGCCGAAATCACCGTCTCGGCCAGAAGCACGGAATCGCGCGCCAGCATCCTGCGGCCGATGTCGAGGTCCGCGACAAGGAGCTTCCGCTGCCTCTCCAGTTTCGCGTAGTACTCGTTGTTCTTGTCGATCTGCACCCGGAGGAGTTCCCTTTTCACGCCGACGTAATCTACGGCAAGGTAGTGTCGGTAATCGAGGCTCTCGCGCAGGAATTCGGCCCATGCGGACTGGAGGTCGCCCAGCACGTAATCGTCGTTCAGCCACGGCTCACCGACCAGCTGATCGAAAGGTATGGCGCAGGATGCCCGCAGATTGCGCTCCACGGCGGCCACGTCGCCATAGTCGGCCGGCGTGGCGAGCAGCGCGATCAGCTGCCCCTCGGCCACGTGCGCGCCGTTCGCGACGCACACGGTGTCGAGCAGTCCGTCGTAGCGGACCGCAAGATCCGACGGCGCATTGAGCGTGGTGATGGTTACGGGCGCCTCCACGATTCGCGGATACTTGATGACGTAACACCCCAGGACGATCAGGGCGAGAATCACGGACAGGACCGTTATGCCCCAACGCACGACCCACGACGGCGCCTTGCCCAGGATCGCCTGGGCCTCCTCGCTGTAAAAGTGTTCTCTCTGCGGCATGGTAAAAGGTTAAAATTTACTGTTGTCTGCATTCCCCGCATAGGACGTCGAAGCGTCTGTCGGGATTTTCATAATATGCGGAATGACGCCTGTGAAAGCCGTCGAAGTCCGATGTCTTACGGAAATCATTCAAATAAGCGGCAAAAGTCCTGAAGGAGTGTTCCGGCCATCGGGCTTCGAGTCCGTTAGTTTCCGAAACATCGGCGTCTTTTCCGATGCATGCGTTACCATTTCTTGTTTCCAGAAACGCAGCAGTGTTCGGAACCGCATCGTGGCTCACACCGTATTTGCCCCGGAGTTCACTGACGCAGGAGGTCAGTTCCCCAGCTCCAACTGGTTCTTCACCAGCTCGTAGTAATAGCCCCGCCGGGCCGTGAGCTCCTCGTGCGTGCCCTGCTCGACGATGCGGCCGCGGGCAAGCACGACGATGTTGTCCGCACGCTTCACCGTCGAGAGGCGGTGCGCGACGATGACCACCGTCTTGCCCTCGAAAAGCGTCTCCAACCGCTCCATGATCGTACGTTCGTTATTGGCGTCAAGCGAGTTCGTGGCTTCGTCGAAAAAGAGGTAGCGGGCATTCCGATAGGCCGCGCGGGCGATCAGCAGGCGCTGTTTCTGTCCGGTGCTCAGCCCGTGGCCGTCGGCTCCGATCCGCGTGTTGAAGCCCAGCGGCAGGGAGTCGATGAAGGACCCGATGTTGGCGACCTCCACCGCACGGCGCACCCGCTCCATGTCGGGTATCTCGTCCGACACGGCGATATTGTTCGCGATCGTGTCGGAGAAAACGAAACTCTCCTGCATGACCGTGCCGCATGCCCGGCGCCAGCACGACGCGCTGTACTGCGACACCTTGCGGCCCCCGAGCAGCACTTCGCCCGCGACGGGAGTATAGAAGCCGAGCATCATTTTGAGCAGCGTCGTCTTGCCGCTTCCGCTCTCGCCGACAATGGCCGTCACCTTGTCGTGGGGTATCGTCAGCGTGATCCCGTCCAGCACGCGCGCCGAATGCGGCCCTTCGTACTGAAAGACCGCGTCCCGGAACTCGATGTCCGCATCGCGGGGAATGTCGCGGATCAGAAATCCGTCCTCGGGCTCCTCGTCGGGCTTCTCGCGGATTTCGTTGAGCCGCTCCAGCGAGATTTTGGCGTCCTGCGAGGCCTGCACGAAGCCGATGAACTGCGAAATCGGCGCGTTCAGCTGTCCGATGATGTACTGCATGGCCATCATCATGCCGAGCGTCATGTCGCCCTCGATGACGGCATTGGCCGCAAGAAAGGAGATGACTACGTTCTTGGTCTGGTCGATGAACATGCCGCCGACCTCCTGTGTCTGTCCGAGCGTCAGGCTCTTGATCGACACGCGGAACAGCCGGGCCTGTATGCGCTCCCACTCCCAGCGCTTCTGCTTCTCGCAGTTGTTGAGCTTTATGTCCTGCATGCCGCCGATGAGCTGCACGATGTTGCTCTGATTGTCGGCCGACTCCTGGAAACGCATGTAATCCAGCTTGCGCCGGCGCTTGAGAAAGAGCAGCACCCAACCCGTGTAGAGGGCGCTGCCCAGCAGAAATACGCCCAGGATGACCGGGTCGTACCCGGCCATGACGGCACCGTAAATCAGGAGCGACACGGTGGCCATGGCGATGCTGAGCAGCGAGCCGGTCAGAAAGGTCTGAATGCGGTTGTAGTCGCCGATGCGCTGCATGATGTCGCCGACCATCTTCGTGTCGAAGAACGCGATCGGCAGACGCATCAGCTTCGAAAGGAAGTCCGAGATGAGCGATATGCTGATCCGCGTGGTCATGTGGAGCATGAGCCACGAACGGATCAGGTTGTTGGCCGTCTGCCCGAACGTCAGCACGACCTGCGCAATCAGGATCATCGCCACGAACGACAAGTCGCCCGTGCCGATGCCGGTATCCACGACCGACTGGGTGAGGAAGGGGAGAATAAGGCTCAAAACCGCCGCCACACCCATGGCCAAAGCGAGTTGCAGCAGGTAGCCTCCGTAGGGGCGGAGGTAGCGCAGCAGCGAGCCGAAACCCAGGCGGCGGTCTTCGTCGCCCTTCTCGTCGTAAAACTCCGGCCTGGGCTCCAACAGCAGGGCGACGCCCTGCCCGGCCGCGCCGGAACGCACGCCGCCGCGCGGGTCCGCAGGGGCGTCGCCGGCGGCCGGGAGCCACGACCGGAGGAACTGCTCCTCGGTGTAGCACAGCAGCCCCGACGCGGGGTCGGAGACATGGACGCGCCATCCTCCGCGCGACCGTGCGATCTTGTAAACCACGACGAAGTGGCGTTGGTTCCAATGCACGATGCAGGGCAGCGTCACCTCCTCGCGCAGCTGCCGCCATGTGAGTTTCACGCCGGCCGTACGGAACCCGATGCCCTCGGCCGCATCGCTGATGCCGAGCAGCGACACGCCTTCGCGCGTGATGTGACAAAGTTCGCGCAGCCGCTGCAACGAATAACGGCGTCCGTAATACGCCGCCACGATCCTCAGACACGAAGGGCCGCAGTCCATCGCGTCGAGCTGGGTAAAATGGGGAAACTTCATTCGGTATTCCGTATTGGGTACAGGATCCGCGCCTCGGACGGGCGATGCGAACCCTCAGATCTTTCTCAGAAACGGAAACCGGAGTTTCGGGCTCCGGTTTCCATGCCGCCGCACTCCGCGAATCAATCGTTCCGCTTCATGCCGTGCTTCAGGAACAGATACTGGGCGGAGATAAAGAGCACCGCGCGGCAGACCACGATCGCCCCGTAGATCGCCCATAATCCGAGGCCGTTGTCCGGAGCGCAGATCCTCAGCAGCGAGAAGAACAGTTCGATGAAGAAATATTCGATGCACACGCGCGACAGCAGGCGGATGACATCGTTCACATTATACACGAATTCGAGACGCTCGACCCATTCTTTATTGCTCACGGGGCTGTATCTGCCGAAACCCAGGATTCCGGTCGAGACGAATTCACAGGCTGCCAGCACTGCGGCTGCCAGCACCGTACCGAGAAAAGGTAAGGTTGTAATCATACGGCAAAAAGTTTAGAGGTTTATATAACAAATATACGAATTCAAATCCTTAAAAACAACCGGATTCGAAGTTTTTCTCACACTTACCCGACGCTTCGTGCTACCCCGGACCATGGCACCGGCACGGCACGCGTCAGGAGCCACCTTGCCCGCTTATGATCCGCAGCGCCGTTTCGAGCGCTTCGTCCCGGACCGCCGCGATGCCCTCAAAGGTCGGCTCCACCACCCGGTCGAGCCTGACGCCCCGGCGGTTCACGGGCGTGCGGCGTCGGCGACCCGGGGCAGGAGTTCGAAGAGTTCGCAGTCGGCATCGAACCGCTCACCGGCAAATGCCGGATGATGGTATCTCACGAATCCCCGCACCCGGCCCAGCACCACCAGAATTCCGCGCGCGGCGCTGTCGATCCGCGTGCGGTCGAAGCCCGAGCCATGCGCATAATCGGCATAGCGATCGGGCTGCGGACCGCAGGATCCAAGCGCGCAAAGCGCACAGAGAAAAACGATCGCCTCTTTTTTCATCATTCGAATCGGCGCAGCGTACGGATACGGGGCCGGGCCGGAACGCCCGGAAACAGGAACCGACAGACCGGACAGACTTCTCCCCGCAACACTCAATGCAGCATAAAGAAACGCATCCACTGGTCCGATTTCGGATCGTTCGCGAGCGCGGCCAGCAGCATCAGCCCGATTCCGGCGATGCCCTCCAGGAGTCCGTATTCGCGCTTCCATCCGCCGTACTCCACGCCATGCCATGCGCCGTAGCCGGCCAGGCCCTCCTCAAGGCGGCCCATCCTCAGGGTTTCGCCGATCCAGTAATCGCGGGTTTCCGCGAAGAGGGTTTCGCCCGTCTGCCCGTACATGTAGTGGTACATGAGGGCGACGCTCGCGGCACCGTGGCACAGACCCGCATCGAAGATTCCGTTGGGCGCAAGCTCGCGCCGCCGGGAGGTGCCGCGCAGCACCTCCAGCGCCTTCGCGCACCAGCGGTCGTTGCGCAGCGCACACCCCGCCTGCCACAGCGCGGCGGCCACGCCCAAGTCGCCGTAGCACCAGCCCAGACGGCTGAAATAGACCGGATGCTCGGGATCATTCTCCAGGGACTGACCGGGAAAGAAGTTCCCGTAGCGCTGCGGGTCGATCTCCTGCGACAGAATGTACTCGCATGCACCCGTCACGATGCGGTCGCGCCGTGCGCGGTCGATGCCCGCGCCGTCCGCACGGCTCAGCACGGAGACGATGCTCGACATGCCGTGCGACAGGCAGATGTTGTAGCCGGTTCCCCGGTCCGTGCCCAGGCTCGACACCCACTTCCATGCCGTGCCCGTCTTTTCCGCGGTCCGCTCCAGCGCCTCCAGCGCACGGTTCACGAACGGGGTGTCGTCGAGGTAATACGCAACTACTCCCAGACCGCCGTGGAGGTAGTCGTAGTTCTCGCTCAGGATGCCCTGCATCGCGAAGTTTTGCAGCACCTCACGGTAGTGATTCTCCACATCGGAGCAGTCCACCTCCAGCAGCCTCCGGCACCCGAGATAGCGCAACCCCTCCAGCGCCCCGGTCAGGCCGCCGCAGTAGGTGAGCATCCCGACCTCGGAGGTCAGCTGCTCGAAATAGTTTTCGAGGAATCGCTCCAGAACGGCCTCCTTCGCCGGGTCGGGAAACGCCCGCAGGAAGTGTTCGCAGAAGACGATGACTCCCGTCTTTCCGGCCAGCACACCGACGCTCTCCGCGTCCAGCCGCCCGGCCTCCATATCCCGGAACAGCACGTCGGCTATTTCGCGGATCTTATGTTCGATTTGCGTTTTCATGGCATTCGTTTTTCAGTTCCGGCACGTTTCGTCCGCGCCACCGACGACTCGAAATATTTGCTCAGAAAGTCATAAACCACCAGTTCGAACTGTCTGTTGCCCGTGCGGAACCAGCGGTTCATCGTCATGTGGGCGATGCTTCCCAGCAACTCGTCGGTCGAAGGCGGAGCGGCATCTTCGTCCTTGATGCGCAGAATCTCCGCCGCAACCCGCTCCAGCTCCGCCCTGCGGCGGCGCAGCACGGGTTCGTAAGCCGCGAACGGCTCGCGGACAGAGAGCCCCTTTTCGATCTCCGCCCTGTAACGACGGTATTTGTCGTTGATCTGCCGGGTAAAGGGATGCGAGGTGAATCCGAACTCCTGTTTGAAATTCCCGGCCATGTTCGAAAAGAGGCGCAGCTTCTCCTCGGGCTCCCTGCCGAAGGCGGTCATCGCATCGTCCAGCAGCAGCAGCGCCAGCTGCCAGCGGACCGTCTCGCGCCTGTCGGCAGGCTCTTCGGCCACCCGGTCGAGCAGCTCCAGCACGGCACGGCTGTCGATGCCGAACAGCCGCTCGACCGCCTCCATGGTGCCGGCGCCGTAGCGTTCGATCTCGCGGACGTACGTATCGCACACCACCTTCACGACGGCGCCGTTATCGACCAGCGGCTCCACCGACGATCCGATGCGCGCGAAGATCGCGGCGTAATGCTCGGGCCGGGCCACGAGCAGCCGAAGCCGGAGATGGAAATCGGGATCGGTATACCGGATGAAGAACCAGTCGTCGATAAGTTTCGCCTCGTACAACTCCCGCAACAGAGGGAGCAGGGTGCGTGTCGCCACCTCGTCGGCGGTTTTGATGCCCGTATATATCTTGAAATAGAGCCACCGGCTGCCCGGAATGAATTTTCTGCGTATCATAATCAGCGATTTTTGTGAAAAGCGAAGATCGCTTCGTTCGTATACATGTCGTCTCCGCAGCGCACGACGCCGGCGTCGCCGGCGAAAACGAACTCCTCCAGCACGATCTGCCTGCGGCGGCCGATCTCCTCCAGCAGCAGGCTGCGGCAAGACTCGTCGTCCAGATTCAGATAGAGCTCGTTGTCGCTGTCGGGGATGACGACCTCGGTCGCAACGCCCCTCGCGTGCAGGAATTCGCGGAATCGGGCGTCGCGCTCCGCGTCGCCGCACTCTTCGAGCGCTTCGAGCTCTTTCCGGTCGATCTTCCAGCGCTCCCGGGCGAGCACGATGTTGTCGTACTCGATGCGAGGCAAATGCTCCGACGCCGAGAACATGCCCGACCAGCCGTGCGCGAACCCTGCGGTCGCATCGCGGTATTGCAGGTCACAGAGAAAGCGGTAGACGGGAATGGGACTCAGCGAATGGTTGTGGGCGCACGTCAGGCGGGGCATGACCTCCCGGTCGTAACGCTTCGAACGGAGGCGGAGCCGGCCGCGCCGCACGGAGAGCATCAGGTCCGAAACGGGCAGGTCGGTGCCGTCGTGCGCGCAGTTCGAGAGGTAGTGCAACGTACACTCGCGGAATGCGGGGCGCGAGGCGATGTTGCCGATACGCGATTCGGGAAGGTGCGACACTTCGGCAAGGATGACCTCCGGTGCGCCCGCACGCTCGAAATCGGCAATCTCCTTCACGAGGGAGAAGATGCCCCCGTCGATGTGGCAGAAGCGTCCCAGCAGGTTCGCCGCGCACACTCCGCCGACCGAGCGGAGCACGATGCGGCCGCCGCCCAGCAGGTTGCACATCACGGCAATCGTTTCGGGAAGCGAATGGGTGTGGTTCGTATCCGCGAAATCCTCGTCCCTAAGTTCGATCACGCGGGCGCCCGTGCGGGCGTTTTCCACGAGTTTGCGGAACAACACCCGATCCAGCGGCGTCTGCGGGCCCGACGCACCGTTCGGATAGCGGACGGGGAAGACCAGGTCGTCGATCAGGGGGCTGACATCGCCCCCGCCCGAACCGACGGGGTAGCCCAGTCCCAGCTCGCCGTCCAAGGCCTCAGCCAACGGCACCTCGGAATCCTCGTAGCGCTCGCGGAAGGCCCGCGTGAACTTTTGCAGGTCGGAGTGTTCGCCCGCAGGAGCGATCTTCGCCAGGAAGTCGATCAGACGGGCGATGCGGGCGACGGTCTCCGCGTCCGCCTGCGCGCACAGCGCCGGTTTGAACAGGTCGGTCTGGAACAGGTATTTGGGTTCGAACCCCACACCGATGCCCTCGACGAGGGTCAGAATCTCGGAATAGAGCGGCAACGTCGTGCCGACGGGCTGCGCGTCGATGCGCTTCAGCAGGTCGCGGATCCTACGCAGCGACGGCAGGTGGGGAGCATTTTCCAGGCGCGAAAGCGCGTCGATGAGCGTGTCCAGCACGTCCGCGCCCACGACGCACGGATCGAGTTCGCTCTTCAGCACCTGGGCACCGATCGCCTCCAGCACGTAGTCGCGGGCCTCGTCGGGTGTCACCTCCCCGACGGCCAGCGACCGCACCAGGACGTCGATCGTGGCACCCCCGGCCGCCGTACGCAGCAGCGTCTCCAGCGCCTCGTCGATCTCCAGCGACGAGACGGTATGGCGGCGCTGCGACTTCACGTAGCGGTACTCGACATAGCGGTATTTGCCGCCGATCGCGTAGAGGCTGTCGTTCGGATAGTAAGCGATTCGGTCGCGCACTTCGGGCATTCGCTCGATCTCCTGAATCAGCGCGCACAGGTACTGCATGTCGAGTCGGGTGCAGCGCCGCGCGTGCTCCGCGGGCGGCAGCTCGACCGTCGTGCGGTCCGCGATCCGGCCCACGCTGCACCCGGCGAACAGCCCGAACGGCGTGCAGCGCGTCTTGGCCCGGTGACGGTATTTGAGCACGGAGCGGTCGAACCTGATCCGTTTTTTCGGATCGTTCGAGGCGCAGCCTCCGTACAACTCGGGCGATGCCAGAAAGAGGGCCTCGCGGAATGCGGGATTCCCGTCCGTCTCCCCGGCCCGGGCGCCGAGCGGAAACAACGGGGTTCTGAGTACGAAGTTGCGAAAAGGAACGTAGGTCGTCTTCATTTTTCTGCGGGTTGTCGCGCCGCGGCGGTCGCCCGTTGCAGCGCAGTTACAAGTCACGGAAAATCCGACGTGCAAAAAATCGTTTCGCCGGAAATTTTCCCGTGGAGGATGATTTCCCATAGTTCGCGGGAAAGCGACGGATTTCGCTCGGGACCGGGGAGGACACAGGAGCGGAACGCTCAAAAAAACCGACAGCGAAACCCGAAGGTTCGCCGTCGGTCATTCGAACCGCCGAACGCAAACGAGCACCGAACCGCACGGAGCGGACTATCGACTGCCCGGAGCCGGGGCGGCGCATCCGTCCGAAGACCGGCACGGCCGGGGGAGTGCTAACACAGTGCGGTATTCGAAGTCAGCGTGAATCCGCAAACGATCACCGTGGATTCCCCGCAATTTTCCGTCGGCGAAGGGGGACAACCTTGAGTGGGACAATCCAAGGTCTCCACAGTGCACGGACGATCGACCGACACGATATCTTTTATATCCACACATCCCAATTCCGGGGGACCGTTCTGTGTTTTTTTACAATCCCAACCGACGGTTTGCGGATCCAATATTCCTCCTTTCAAAGCCCCCATCTGACTCCGTTCGAGCGATGCGATCACCTCTTTCTTCAATTGCAGCTTTTTCATGACATCGGGTTTTAAATGAAACATCTACGCGAAAGACACGTACGGATCGCACTTTTCATACTCCTTTCCGTACTGCTCCCCGTGCACCGAAACGCATCGATTCAACTGCAATATACAATAATTTATTTGAATAAAGAAAGAAAAAACACTTTTTCGAACATCAGCCATCGAATGCTCGCGACAGGGACCTTCCAAACCCCTCACCCCCGCCGAGCTTCAGGCGGAGGTGACGAGGGAGGAGGAAAAGAAACAACAGAAAAGATAATAGAGCCGAGAGCCGATTGCCCGAAAGGGTGGTCGGCTCTCGTGCTTTTTAAGCAGTATGGAAATGAAAGACTACTTATCCCACATAAAGGAAACAACCTTATATCCGTCTTCGGGGTGTTTAATCACTCCGACGGTTGCAGTACAGTATTCGTTTCCAATAAATTCGGTGTGGATTTTATCCATTTTGTATCTAATCAAATACATAGGTACATCCCTATGCGCCAATACTGCTGCGGCGGTTTCGGTTATCTTGCATAGTTTTTTGCCGTCAAACTCGCCTCCCTCTTTCTTGTATATATCCAAATATGCCTTTTGCATAAGGCCCTCATATTTGCTCCCATTGTCCAGTGTAAAGTCGCACAGTTCATACAAGGGGGTGGTGCGCTCAATTATGCTGTCTAATTCCCATGTAAAGAAAGTCTTATCAATTTGGAAAAGGCTATCAATAAGGACACTACGATTGGGGATTTCTTTCCCCTTGATAAAAACCTCCGCTTGTGCTTTGGTAACTAATTCCATGCTAAAATGGGCAAGCGAATGGCGTCCATTATCCAGCCACTCGCTATGCAATTTTTGCAACGCCTTATCCGCAACACTTTCGGGTGTTTCAGTCGGCTTGCACGACGCAAAGCAAAGTATTAAGGCTATGATTATGGGGAGTTTGATTTTCATATTGACACTTTTTAGATTGCAAATATACGAATTTCAAGTGAATAGCACACAATCAAATCCTATGTTTCTTAACCCAATGCAGTGATTATGGCAGACAATCTTATATTTCCGATAGGTTTCGATTTACAAAAATCAGTAGAGGAGGCAAGCCAAAACTGGGATAAAAAATACGCTAAGAGGTTGGAACAAGCGATAGCGAAACGAAGCGGATACCGCACCGGCGGGCCGCCTTTTTAAGAAATAAATCGTATTTTTGCGGCCGAAAACCAACGCGAGACCCAATGTCCGAACTGCCCGAACTGAACTTCCCGCCGATCCGGCTGCGCGCACGCCGCCGCCGCGATCAGGTGGAGGTATGGGACGATTTGCGCGGCATCTGGCTTGTGCTGACACCCGAGGAGTGGGTGCGGCGCCACCTGATCGCCTGTCTGGTAGCGCACTGCGGCGCGCCGGCGCGCCGAATCGTGCAGGAGTACGCCGTGGCGCTCAACGGACAGCCGCAGCGGGCCGATGTGGTGGTGGTGGACGATGCGGGGGCGCCGCTGCTGCTGGCCGAGTGCAAGGCTCCCGCAGTAAAGATCGACGCCCGCGTACTGGATCAGGCCGTACGCTACAACTCGGTGCTCGGCGCGCGCTACCTCGTGCTGACCAACGGCCTCACGCACCGCTGCTACGCCTGCTCGCCCGAGAGGGGCTATGCGGCGTTGGAGCACTTTCCCCGGCTCTGACCCAAAGACTTCCGCACGCGCGCTTTCCGGCCGCTTTCCCGAAACAGCACCCCGCAGCGCGGGCAGGTTTCGCCGCACCGGACAAATCCCGCAGCAGAGACGAACCCGCCGCACCGCGGCTAAAGGTTCCGGAACGTGCGGTCGATGTATTGCTGGAATGCCTCCTTGTAGTTTTCGCCGATCGGCACGCAATCCGTGTCGCTCAGGAAGACGCGGCCCTTGACGAAGCTCTTGATGCGCCGCAGATTGACGATGTACGAACGATGGATGCGCATGAAGCTGTCGGCGGGCAACTCGGCCTCCATGTTCTTGAGCCGGAACAGCGTGGTGATGGTCGAGCCGTCGGCGAGGTGCATGCGCACGTATTCGCCCTCGCTTTCGAGGTATACGATTTCGCGGATCTTCACCAGCGAGACCTTGTAGTCGGCTTTTACCGAAAGAAACTCCTTCCCGCGGTCCGGCGTCTCCGCCTCCGCTTCGGGCTGCGCGGGCGCGGGCGCCGTGCGCTGGTTGTGCCGCAGTTCGTAAAGCGAGTTGGCCTTGGCGGCCGAACGGCTGAAGTCGGCGAAGCTGAACGGCTTGAGCAGGTAATCCACGGCATTGAGCTTGAAGCCCTCCACCGCATATTCCGAGTAGGCCGTGGTGAAGATCACCATGGGCGGCTCGACGAGCGAACGCACGAAATCCACGCCGTTCAGGTCGGGCATGTCGATGTCGGCGAAGATCAGATCGACGGGATGCGTGGAGAGAAACTGCTGCGCATCGAGCGCATTGTCGCACGCACCGGCCAGTTCGAGGTAGGGGATCTTCTCAATGTAGGAACGCACCTGGCGGAGCGCCAGGGGTTCGTCGTCGATGGCGATACATCTAAGCATTGAACGTAGGGATTTCGAGTTGTACGGTATAGGTCGCCGGATCGCTGTCGTCGATCCGGAGCCCGTAGCCCTTCGGACCGTAGATCAGGTCGAGGCGCTTGCGGACGTTCTCCAGGCCGATGCCCGTGCGCCCGGCGTCGGGCTCGCGGTGCCGCGAATTGACGATGCGGCTCACGAGCATGCCGCCGTCGCACGCAATGTCGATGTGGATGAACGAGCTGCGGTTGTAGCTCACTCCGTGCTTGAAGGCGTTCTCCACGAAGACGATCAGCAGCAGGGGAGGGATCGTCACCCCGGCAGGCAGGGGCCGGGGATAGCGCACGCGGATGTCGATGGCATCGACATAGCGGATGCGCATCAGCTCGATGTAGTTTTCGAGAAACTGCACGTCCTTTTCGAGCGAGATATGTTCGCGCCCCGAGTCGTAGAGCACGTAGCGCATCATTTTCGAGAGCTCGATCACGGCGCTCTTGGCGCACTCCGCGTCGATGTCGATCAGCGCATGGATGTTGTTGAGCGTGTTCATGAAGAAGTGCGGATTGATCTGGTACTTCAGATAATCCATCTCGGCCTGGAGGTTCTGGCGCTTCAGCGCCTCCATGGCCTGCTCGTCGCGGATCGACTGGTACATGAGCTTGATGCCGCCGTTGGCACCGGTCATGAAGAGGCCCAGGATGACGTTCCAGTAGAGCTCCAGATCGGTGAACGACGCCTTATGCTCCGAATCGAACACCTCGATCTCGGCACTGGGCCACATCGCCTGCACGATGTGGCGGTCGTAGAGATCGACCAGCCCGAAGACCGTCGTGATGAACGCGAGGTTCACCGCCACGTACCATGCGTAGCGGCGCGTGAGCATGAAGCGGGGGGCGATCACGCAGTTGTGCACAATGAAGATGATGAAGTAGGGTGCGATTTTCCGCCAGGCCGTGAGCACATTGCCCAGATTGACGTGCAGCTCGGACATCATCTGCGAATTGAGCACCGGCACGAGAATGATCGCCAGCCATACCATGAAGTAAAGCAGGTTCTCGCCGATGGTCTGTTTCTTCGCAATCTTCATCGCCGCGGACTACTTCCCGAGAATCGCCGGATCGTACAGATAGCGCTTGATGCTCCGCTTGGGGGTCTTCTCGAATTCGGTGGGGTAGACCGCGATCTCGGCCACGCGTTCGTATGCCGCGAGCATCGTGTTCAGCTCCTGGAGGTTGCGCTCCATGATCGCCGGCAGCTGCTCCTTGTCCACCCCCTCCTGCTCGGCCTGGTCGTAGTCCGGCACCACGAGCGCCCGCAGACGGCCGCCGCAGTCGAGCACCAGCGATTCGAGCACGAGGTACATGTTGTTGAGTTTGTCCTCGATCTCCTCGGGGTAGATGTTCTGGCCGCTGCCGCTGAGGATCATCGTCTTCGAGCGGCCGCGGATGTAAAGCGTGCCGTCGGGATCCATGGTGCCCATGTCGCCCGTGTGGAGCCAGCCGTCGGGGTCGAGCACGCGGGCCGTGCCCTCCTCGTTCTTGTAATAGCCCGTCATGACGTGCTCGCCGCGCACGAGAATCTCGCCGGCGCGATGCTCCGGATCGTCCGAGTCGATGCGCACCTCAAGGCAGTCGCTCAGAAAGCGGCCGCACGACCCGGCCTTGAATTCGTTGTCGGGCGTGAAGCTGATGAGCGGGGCGCATTCGGTCATGCCGTAGCCGATCGTGATCGGGAAGCGGATCTTCATGAGGAACGCCTCGGTCTCCTGGTTCATCGGGGCGCCGCCCACGATGAAGATGTTCACCTCGCCCCCGAACGCATCCATCAGCTTCTTGCGGATGACCGAATGGATGGCCGTATTGAGCAGGGGCACCTTCATCGCGATGCTCATCGGACCCTGTTCGAGCAGCGGAAGCACCTGCTTGCGGTAGACCTTCTCCAGGATCATCGGCACACAGCAGATGACCGTGGGCCGCACGACCTGCATCGCCTCGATCAGGATCTTGGGCGAGGGTATGCGCCCCAGCAGGGTGATGTGGCCGCCCACGGCCAGCGGCGCCAGGAAGTCGAACGCGCAGCCGTAGGCGTGGGCCAGCGGCAGGAACGACAGCGTGCGGCCGCCCCGCTGGAAATAGCGCGTTCCGGTGCGGGTATTGACCGCATCGCGGGCGAAGAGCACGTTGCCCGTGAGGTTGTTCACGGTGAGCATGACGCCTTTCGAGTGGCCGGTGGTGCCCGACGTGTAGTTGAGCAGCACCATTCGCCCGTTCTCCACCTCGGGATAGGCGATGTCCTCGGGGCCGAAGCCGCACGGATAGGCCGCGCGGAAGCGCTCGGGCAGCTCCTGCACGAACCGGACGGCACGGTCTCCGGTCCGCTCGAAGACGACGTGGAAATCGGTCAGCGAGAAGACCGCCTCCACCTGCGGAATGCGCTCCTCCTCGATCACGTCCCAGAAGTTGTCGCCCAGGAAGAGCAGGCGGCTCTCCGAATGGTTGATGATGTGGTGCACGTCGTTGGGATGGAAGTCCTGGAGAATGGGCACGATGACCGCGCCGTAGGCGATCGTCGCCAGGTAGGTGATGCACCACCGGGGATTGTTGCGGCCGATCAGCGCGATGCGGTCGCCCGGCACGATGCCCAGTTCGCGGAAAAGCAGATGCAGACGGGCGATTTCGGCCGCCGCACCGCCGTAGGTGAAGGTCTCCTCCTTGAAATAGTCGGTCAGCGCCGGCAAATCGAAATTCGCGCGGAAGCTGGCGGCATAGAGCCGTATGAGGTTGTCGTTCAACATGCGGTTCGCGTTTTGGATGTGATTACTGTTTTCCGGCCTCCGGACCCTGTCCGCCGCCCTTCGCACGGGCATTCCGCGGACGCCAGATGTATATCTTCGACTCGGTTCCGGCCTTCAGGCGGTCGATGTTCTTGCGGTGGGTGAAGATCAGCAGCACGGCGATCGCGAACGAGAAGATCACGAACGGCGCCGACTCGTTCACCTTGGGCGACAGCAGCGTGAAGACCGGGAAGCAGCATCCGGCGACCATCGAAGCCAGCGACACGTAGTGCGAGACGATCAGCACCCCGAACCACACGCCGAAGCAGAGCAGCACGACGGGAGGGTAGATGCCCGTGATGGCGCCCACGAGGGTCGCCACGCCCTTGCCGCCGCGGAATCCGGCGAAGACGGGGAAGATGTGGCCCAGGACCGCGGCGAAGACCGCCACGATCTTGAGGTTGATGATCCAGATGTCGCCCACGTGCTCGTCGTACTTGAGCAGCTCGATGAGGGTCACGGCAACGAAGCCCTTGAGGAAGTCGAGCGCGAAGACCGGCACGGCCGCACGGCGCCCCAGCACGCGGAGCATGTTCGTCGTGCCGGCATTGCGGCTGCCGTGCTCGCGGATGTCCACACCGTAGTATTTCTTGCCTATCCACACGGCGCTGGGGATCGAGCCC
>OFFF01000359.1_pt1 | contig 35471 bp, 21 predicted proteins | sample 1521301 | NCBI WGS metagenome assembly OFFF01 (sample SAMEA3504101, study PRJEB24116) | mouse gut metagenome | biome: mouse gut; feature: mouse-associated habitat; material: faeces | place: Denmark | collected 2011
TGTCGTCGAAGTAGGCGGGCACGCTGATGACAGCCTCGGTGACCTCCTCCCCCAGGAAGCTCTCCGCGTCCTCCTTCAGCGCGCGCAGCACCAGGCTGGACAGCTCCTCCGGCCTGAAATGCTTCCCGCTCAATATGTAATCCCGCTCCGTGCCCATGCTGCGCTTAAAGGTCTCCGCCACGGTGTCCGGGTAAAGGCTCATGCGCTCCCGGGCCGTCTCCCCCACGTACACATTCCCCTCCCTGTCCACGCTGACCACCGAGGGCGTGAGGCTCTTCCCCAGCCTGTTGGGAATGATCTTCGGCCCTTCTTCCGTAAAATATGCTATCAAACTGTTGGTCGTACCTAAGTCGATTCCTACTATCATGCTTACCTCCATGATGCCGCTGTAGGGCGTATGAATCTAGGGGGAAATGCCTGCCCCTTGCGGATATCAGCCCATTGAATACCAGTATAGCACAATTGCCGGACTTATTCACGTTAAAAATTCGGATTGGAAAAAATTTATACTATCCCGCATATCTGCTCCGACTGCCCGTACTCCGACACAGTCTTCCCGGCTACCTTGCAGGATTCTGGCTCCCCATATTGAATTCCTCCGCTTTTTCATGTATAATCTACCCATAGAAAGAACAATCACCTGCAGACTCTATAAGCAATCGCGAAACAGGTGTCAAATCTGTGCGAAACTACCGGACTGGAGCATACTTATGAGACTATTCATCGCAATTAACCTGTCCTCCGCCATGAAGGACGCTCTAATCAATATCCAGAACGCCTTCTACGATGCCGGTGTCAGAGGCAACTATACAAGCGAGGAAAATCTTCACCTGACCCTCGCCTTTATTGGCGAGTATCCGGATGCAGAGAGTGTGATGGATTCGCTCGCAGCCGTCTCTTTCACACCGTTCGCCATCTCTCTGGACGGCATCGGCTCCTACGACAATCTGTGGTGGGCCGGAATCAGCCGCTCGCCCGCTCTGGACGCAGTCGTGCGGAGAATCAGACGCGCACTTGCTGAAAACGGCATCCCGTTTGACAGGAAGAAATTTTCTCCCCATATCACGCTGCTACGGAAGGCATCCGGTTCTTCCATGCCGCCCCTGAGCACTGAAAATGTTTCCGCAGCCGTGGAGTCCATCTCACTGATGAGCTCTGACCGTGGAAAGCGCGGCATGATATACACAGAGGCGGGGGCGCTGACGGCAGAAGGAGCTTCTGAATAATGACCGGCCAATCTGCCCCCACTCAGCCTTCACCTTCCCTCCGCGTACTTTGCCAGCTCATATACCCTTGCTTTGGTCAGTTCTGCCGCTTTCATCGCTTCGTCCAGCGGCTGCGCGCTTCCGCCCTCATGCTCCTGCCCGGCGGCCTGCACTTCCGCGTCCTTGGATGCGATCCATTCCATTTCCTCTTCCCGCAGGGCCTCCATGTCCGCTGTATCCAAATCTGCTTCCAGCAGCCTCCACACCACATTCAAGGTGTCATCCCACAGCCGGTACAGTTCCGCAGCGGACTCGTTCATCTCCGTCTGCGTAACGGCTTCCTTCTGCATCTTCTCCACTTCCTTTTCCCGCTCCTCGGCATAGGAAATCTCCATGGCGATCCTCTCGGAAAGGCTCTGCTCCACATAGACGCTGCTGGAGAAGCCCAGTTCTCCGTCCGCATTGTATAGCCCATAGAAGCTCAGCTCCTCTTCCTGGACAGCCTCCAAATCATAATATCCCACCCACTCCCGAAAGGCCTGGGGCAGATCGGCCAGCTTGGATCCCGGAAGATACAGATAGAATTCCTCCCCGTCCAGCCCATAGGCACCGGAATAAATATAGCGGACCCCATCGACGATTTCCTCTATCTCCGGCTCATGCTCGAAGGAGATGGTTGACAGGTTCATTTTGTACGTGAAGCCGTCCACTTTCTCCAACTGGTCGAAAGTCCCGGAAAACTCACAATAATATAAGGTGCCGTTCGGATAGCCATCCCCCGTAACCCCCATGTCCGCATCCTGATACAGCCCCTCGAAAGAACCGTCGCTGCGGATGCGAAGCTCCGTGAACCAGGCTCCCGCACCGCTGCTGAAATAGAATACCCTGTCGGACAGATCCTCGAAGCGGAACCCTGTCTCCGCGCCGTCCAATCCGCTCCCGGGCCGAGCAGTCTCCAGCCCCTCCGGCTGCCGTCCTCCCTCCTGGGGATTCTCCCCGGGAGCCTCTCCGCCGGACGGATCCTCCGAAGCAAAATCCACAGACGGCCCCTCCCCGGACTGCCCTTCTCCAGCCTCGTCTTCCGAAAGCTTCACTGCTGTCGGCACCTGCGTGGAGCCCTCATCCGTCTTTCCGCAGCCTGCGGAAAGAAGCAGCACCATAACCGCCAACGGCAACATCATTTTCTTTTTCATAATCATACCTCCTATTCCGCTCTGGAAACGAACCAGCACTTCCCTCAGCCGCGGGCGCCGGTCATGCGTCCTCCTGGCGAATCCCATTCCCTGAGGGCACAAACCGCATGGCTGAACAGTGCCGGCATCCTCCTGAGAAAATCTATACTTTCCCGCATATCTGCTCCGACTGCCGGTACTCCGACACGGTCTTCCCGGCTACCTTACAGGCTTTCTCCAGGGAGCACTGCAGCTCCTTCATGATATTTTCTATGATTTCGATTATCTGGCCGGCGCTGCCCTCGGCCTTTCCCGCTGCCTTTCCACGGGCCTCTCCTTCGGCGATTCCCTCAGCCTTTCCCGCCATCCTGCTATCCTCCACCATCTCCCTGATTGCCTGGCACATATCGTATTCTCCTTTCTCTGTCCTATATCTCTTACTGTTTTGGGCAAATCCCTTTATCCCCATCAACACTCCCAGGGTCTGGGCAGTCTCTTCGTCCATATTCTGATAGGCCGACTCTCTGTCCAGGAGCTCTTTCAGCCGCTCCTTGTCCCTGCGGCAGAACAAGATGGCGAACAGCTCCCGCAGCGATGTCCGGAAACCTGAGCAGTCCGCAAGCTCATTAGCACATACGAGGCGCATGGGATAATCCGCAAAGCAGTCCCTCCATGCCTCTTCGTCCCCGCGTCCCTGCGAATCCTCCCCGAAATCCATCATGTCCTTCAGGCTCCTGGGGCCGTCCCAGTCCTCCGCCCCATGGTACAGGCACAATGTGTAGACAGGCGCGAAACGCTCCTCTTTCCGCACTTCGCTCAGCCGCTCCCCATCCTTCGCATAGACCCGCTTCCCCTGTCTGGCCAGTTCCCGGTTCGCCCTCTGGGCTCCCCGTATCTGCTTCCCATATTCCCGGCAGTCGTAATCCATGACGCGCCAGGGCATGATGTAGTTCACATCGCTCTGGCTCTCCACTGCCAGGATCTTCAATTCCTTGCCGGACTTCAGCCGCCTCTTGATGTCGCGCGTCCGCTGATTGCCTTTCTCTCCCGGCTTCCCATGATATACTTCCGATGCCTCCGCCAGTTCTTCCGCGTCCACCACCTGCCGTCCCTTGAAATATAGCTGGTTGAACAGGTCGGCGAATCGTTTGTCGTCATCCAGATAGGACAGCATCGCGTTGTTCTCCGCTCCCATGAATCCTCCTTTTCGGGGCCGGGACCGCGGAATCTGGCTCCCCATCCCTGCCGCATTTTTCATTCCTTTCATGTCTACAGTTGCGCTTTTTCCAGTGAAAAACGGCAGAAATGCCATTTGACATCAGAAAGAAACAGAGTTTAGATAAATTGCTTTAGGGATAGGATAATACATGTGTGGGGGATTGTCAATAGTTTTTTGTCAGCGTCATCATCCCCCCAATACTATCATCATGCACAATGAGACAAGACTGTTGACCTGGTTTCGCCTTACGGCGAAGATTTTAACCCCATTATACAGACAATCAAATACCCCGCTGCAAGCAACGGGGTATCAATCTTGCAACGCTGCAGAGCAGCGGGGTATTTGACCCTCGCGGCATTCGCCAACTGGCCGTGCAAGCACGGCCGCTTGGCTCATTGCTCGCGGGAATAAATTTAGACTTGCACTGCCCACACATTGGGCATAAAATATTAGAAGCAATAAAAAGTTCGCCTAACATGACAGTAAGGCGAACTTTTTTATATGAATGGCCTCACCCCCCAAACGCCACATGCCTGATAGCCAGCATATACTCGTCCCATGGCTGCACCTGCAGATTCCGCAACAGACGTTCCTCCGCCTCCTGGCGCCTCCCCGTCCGCAGCAGGAGCAGGATCCTAGCGCCCTCCAGCTCCCTGCACAGCGGGCTGGTACAGAAATGGCATATTTCGCATCTGTCTTCCGTATCCAGCAGTTCCTGCAGCTTCTGTGGCGTCTCTGTGTAATAGGCCGCCAGGAACTCCATCTGCAGGTGCCCTTTCTGTCGGTTATAGTATTTGCGCCTGCCCACAGTCCCTTCCCTGTCCAGCCAGGCCTGAAGCCTGGCCGCGTACCTTTTACCCTTCTCCTCATTCCCGCAGAGGATGCAGGCGAAGACGGCATCGCAGATCTTCCCCTCCATGGTCTTCTCTGTCAGGCCGTTGCGGAACATCCTCCCGAAGGCCCGCACCGCGCCGCCTTTGCTGCCGTACAGCAGCTCCCACCAGCCCCTGCAGCAATAATATGCCGGATAGGAGACCCTATTCCGTTTCCCGGCGCCGTCCGATGAACCCCTTTTCAGGAAATCCAGAACGGCTTCCCTGAGCCTGCCGCCAAGCTCCCTCTTCCACTGCCGGAGCGTCTGCCGCGCCATCTCCTTCTCCCCTGCGGCCAGGTACAGCTTCACCAGCCGCTCATGCCGCGTCCAGTTATCCTTCGCGTAGAACCGCTCATAGATGGACGCAGCCTCTTCCACCCTGCCCGCCCGCATGGCGAATTCGGCCAGGTTGTCGCCGAACCAGTTGCTCCTGCTCTCCCCCGCTGTCTCCTCGTACCGGCGATAGGCCTTATATGCCGCCCCGGCATCCCCCAGCAGGGCATAGAGGTTCCCCATGTCCGCGTAGATGACAGGGGACATCTCCTGATCCATGTACAGGATGGCCTTTTTCAGGCAGACCAGGGCCCGCTCATAGTCCCCCTGGTATTTGTAGGTGAAGCTTAAGCCGTTCAGGGCATAGGGGTTGGATGGGTTGATGTAGAGGGCCTTCTCGAAATCTTCCCTGGCCTCCTCCAGGCGATGGGCGGCCCTGTGGAACAGCGCCCGCTCCACCAGCATGAAATCATCGGGATAATGATATAAATATTCCGTCAGGATGGGAAGCCCCTTCTCGTAATATTCCTCCTTCCCCTCCTCCACATGCTTGAAGTAGCTGCGCCGGAATTCCTTCAGCTTCTCGTTGAGCCGGCTGATGTCCATGACCTCCTCCCGCATCTGGAAACGGTAGGCATCCAGGAGCACGCTGCCCGCTCCGTTCTTCTGGGCATCCTCATACACCTTGTCGAAATCCTCCCGCCGGTTCAAATCCAGATACACCTTGGCCAGGTACTCATAGGACTTCACGAAGCCGGGAAAATACCGCATGCACTGTCCGGCAGCCCTGACTACGCCTGCGGCGTCAAGCTGCCGCCTGTAGGCTTCCAGCATGGAGGCATACGCCGCGAAGACCTGGAATTCCTCTATCAGCCGCCGGCATACCTCCAGGCTCAGCTCATACTCCTCCATGGCCGTATAGATCTGAGCCATTTCCAGCAGGACGCCCACGTCCTTCGCGCTCCCTGTGAGGATGCTCTTGCCCTCCTCGATCGCCAGGGCGAATTTCTCCCTGTCCCTGTAGCCCAGGCTGTGGCAGCACTGCATCCGGATCAGGCGGGCCTGCCGCAGCCTGTCCCTGTCTTTTCTATCCTCATTCTCGTCTGCGCCGGCGTTTTTCGCCATCTTGGCCTCCAGGGCTGGCTCCCAGTGCCTGGTCATGGCTATGGCCTCCTCATAATCGGCCTCCTCCGTATAGAGCTTCGCCATGAGCCCGTAATACTCCGCCTCCTTTTCCGGAGGCAGCTTCCCCTCCAGCCCAAGGGCCAGCCGGATGCCCCGGGCGGTCCTGCCGTCCTGCAGGTAGCACCAGCAAAGCTCCAGGCCGCTCTCCCAGTCTCCGCGCTCCCGGTATCCGGCTTCCAGCCCCTTTTCCAGTTCGCTGTTAATCTTGGCCAGGAGCTCCATGAACCCATCGTCCGCCCCTGCTGTCAGCACCCTCTCCGCGCATTTCTTGGCCTCCCGGAAACGCCCCTCCTCATAATGCCATTCGGCCAGCCGGGCGTTGGCCATGTAATGGCTGTCGTTCTCCGCCTTCAGCTCCTGGTAGAGTCCCGCCGCCCGCCTCCTGTAGCTGCCGTTGTCCTTCTGGCTCCAGAGGATTTCTGCGAAATTGTAGGAGATCATAGGATCCCCCGGGTATTCGGCCAGCTCCCTCTCCAGCAAGTCCACAGCCTCCCCGATTCTTCCCTGCCGCACCAGCACATTGGCCCGGCTCACCTCCACCACCGGATGCCGGATGCCCGTGGCGTCCGCCTCCTCCAGGCAGCGCTTAGCCTCCTCCAGCCTGTCCTCGTGCAGCGCCTGCCAGCAGCGGTCGTAACACTCCAGGAACCGGTCGTAATCCCCGTCCTCCGGCCCCCGGAACTGGGTGAAGTCCAGATCCTCCCCCCGTTCGCACCGGCCCGCGATGTAATATACGAAATTGGCCGGGAACCTCTCCCGCAGGAGCTTCGCGTCCTTCACGATGGCCAGCCGCCTGTCGAACAGCTTCCAGACTTCCGTGGGCAGCTTGAAATGCTCCGTCAGGAAGCGCAGCAGCTTCTCCCGGCAGTTCTCTTCCTCCTCCAGGGACAGGAACACATCATCGTCGAAAAGGGCCTTCCAGAGCTTCACGTCCTGTCTGGAGCGGATGTTTCCGTATATCTCCACGGCCCGCTCCAGCCACAGGCCCGAGGGGGTGGTGTCCCTGGGGGGCTCCTGCTCGTCCCCCTCCGCATCTTCCGTCTCTCTGGCGTATCCGCAGGCCTCCTCATAGGCCCTCCGCAATCTCTTGAAGCCCTCCGGGTCGTCCTCCGGGTTCGTCACCGTCAGCTTCTCCCTGTAAGCGCTTTTCAGCGCCCTCTCATCCTTTGTAGCCTCGATGCCAAGTATCCGAAACGCTTCCTCTCGGTTCATATCAAGCCTCTCCTTCCGCTACCGCCCGGTCTGTCAACCCGCGTCCGCACAATCGAGCAGGGGAAAGCCTTCCCCTGCTCGCCGTGCGGCCCACGCGCCGCCTTGGCGGCATATTTCAAGCGCCATGGCGCTTTGCGCACGGCCCGCGCATATAAAAAGGGGCAGAAGAACGCTTCTGCCCCCGTAATCCACCCATTTCCTAAAACACGAACTTATCCGCAAAATAGGCATCCAGCTCGCTGATCGCCACCCTCTCCTGCTCCATGGAATCCCTAAAGCGCACAGTGACGCAGCCGTCCGCCTCGGAGTCGAAGTCGTAGGTGACACAGAAGGGCGTGCCGATTTCATCCTGGCGGCGGTACCTCTTGCCGATGTTGCCTCTGTCGTCATACTCGCAGTTATACTTTTTGCACAACTGCGCGTAGATCTTCTCCGCGCCCTCGCCCAGCTTCTTGGACAGGGGCAGCACCCCGATCTTCACAGGCGCCAGGGCAGGATGGAAGCGCAGCACGGTGCGCATGTCGCCGCCCTCCAGCTCCTCCTCGTCGTAAGCCGCGCACAGGAAGGCCAGCACCACTCTGTCCGCGCCCAGGGAAGGCTCTACCACATAGGGTATGTACTTCTCCTTCTTCTCGTCGTCGAAATAGGTCATGTCCTCCCCGGAGGTATTGGCATGCTGGCTCAGGTCATAATCCGTCCTGTCGGCGATGCCCCACAGCTCGCCCCAGCCGAAGGGGAAGAGGAATTCGATGTCTGTAGTGCCCTTGCTGTAGAAGCACAGCTCCTCGGGGCTGTGGTCGCGCAGGCGCATCTCGTCCTCCTTGATGCCTAAGGAAATCAGCCAGTCCCTGCAGAAGCCTCTCCAGTACTGGAACCACTCCAGATCCGTGCCGGGCTCGCAGAAGAACTCCAGCTCCATCTGCTCGAATTCCCGGGTGCGGAAGGTGAAATTGCCCGGCGTGATCTCGTTGCGGAAGGCCTTGCCTATCTGGCCGATGCCGAAGGGAATCTTCTTCCGGGAAGTCCTCTGGACGTTCTTGAAGTTCACGAAGATGCCCTGGGCCGTCTCAGGCCGCAGATAGACTACGCTCTTGGCGTCCTCCGTGACGCCCTGGAAGGTCTTGAACATCAGATTGAACTGACGGATGTCCGTAAAATTGTGCTTGCCGCAGCTGGGGCAGGGGATATTATGCTCCTCCACGAAGGCCTTCATCTGCTCCTGGCTCCAGGAGTCCACGCTCTCCGTAAGCTCCATGCCCTGCTCCCCGCAGAAGTCCTCGATCAGCTTATCCGCCCGGAAGCGCTCGTGGCATTCCCTGCAGTCCATCAGGGGATCCGAGAAGCCGCCCAGATGGCCGCTGGCCACCCAGGTCTGGGGGTTCATGAGGATGGCGCAGTCCACGCCTACGTTGTAGGGGTTCTCCTGTACGAATTTCTGCCACCAGGCCCTCTTTACGTTGTTCTTCAGCTCCACGCCCAGGTTGCCGTAGTCCCAGGTGTTGGCCAGTCCGCCGTAAATCTCGGAGCCCGGATAGATGAAGCCTCTGGCCTTGGCCAGGGCCACGATTTTGTCCATTGTCTTTTCCATGTCGAAACCATACCTTTCTGTTTTCTATTGTCCAGATGCATCGCCCGCCGAACCGGCTCAGCGATACAGAATGCACACAGGCCCTTCCGTCCCCGATGTGTCGATGCTGCCGTCCGGATTCACCGTCGCCCCCGGGCTCACATGCGTCACCTTTCCGGGACAGTAGATGTTGGCCTTGATTCCCGTAATGACTACATTGCTGTCCGCATCCTGTCTCAACTGCTCCTCCGAATAGGGCGCGCCGTCCTTTACGCCCTCCAGGGCCATGCCCGCCGTGCGTCCCTCCTGGGCCGCCTGGGACGCCGTCCCGAAGTACAGCTCCTCCTCCAGGAACCCGGCGGCGCTCTCCCAGCCGTCGAACCGGTATGCCACTACCACCTTCCCGCTGCCGTCCTCCAGCGCCTCCACCTTGTCCACAGTCACAGCGGCCTCCCTGCCGCTGGCGCTGTTGAACTGGGCCGCTTCCTGGGTGGCCATGGCCTGGAGCTCCGAGAGCACATAGTTGGCTTTATCGAACAGCCCCACCTGCCATACGGTGACCTCCCCCTCCTTACTGACGGCCACGGAAGGGGTGTCCACGATATCCGGCACCTTCGCCTCCCCGCAACCCGACAGGAACACGATGCACAGGCAGAGGGCTGCCGCAAGTCTTCCATATTTTCTCATCATCCGCACTAAGCCTCAATCTTTCCTTCTATATTTATGCTCCCCTGTGCGCTTTGCGTGCGCACAGCTGTGCGGCTTTTCCCCTATCCCGAAAAGCCATAAGTAATTGTACCAAAAACAATCCGTTTTTTCAACAGAGAGTTTGCAGAACTTCAAGGCTTTTGAACTGCTGCTGTCCCGCAAAGCGCTTCATGTACCGGCCCGCCACGGTCTGCAGCTGCCCCAGTACCGCTTCTGCCACCTTGAATGTGTAAAGCTTCTCCAGGGGGCTGGACGTTATGTAGTACAGCGCGTACAGCGTGGAATCCTCCGGCATCCCGCCCCCCAGGATCCCCTCCAGGGCTTCCCTGGTGAACTCCCCGGGGAACTCGCCGTTCACCGCCATGGCCCGGCATTCAAAGACGCAGCGCACCAACGGGTTCGGCAGGGCCGCGGCGCAGAGCGCCCTGAGGGACTGGTACAGCAGCTTCATCATCTCCCGCTCGTCATTGCCCTCCCTGGTACAGAAGTCCGTCACCTCGGCAAAATACATGCCGTAGCAGGCGCCGATGTAGTCGGACCGAAGTTCCTCAAAATAGTTCCTGATGTCCGCCTCGGCCAGCGTATAGGCGTTCCTGCCCTCATAGAGCCGAAAGCTCCCAAAGGAAAAGGGATTGGTGGCCGCCGCCAGCCGGTTGCCCGGTTTCCTGGCTCCTCTGGCAAAAGCCGCCACCTTTCCCTTCTCCTTAGTCAAAAGGCTGATACGCCTGTCGTACTCCCCCACCGGGCTCTGCTTCAGTATGATTCCCGTCACCCATATATAGTCCTGCATGATTGCCCTTTTTAATCTGTTCCTGCCTCGCGCTGGAAACGAAGGACAGATAGTCCTCCACCTTCCCGCTGCTCTCGAACTGCTTCCAGTATCCTTCTTCCATTCCTGCATCCTCCTGCGTACCAAGCTTCCCGCCACGTCCCGGCGATGTCCGGCCTGTGGCTCAGAACTTCTTTCCACACTTAGAGTCTGCATTTTCGATTTTTATATTCGTGGATTTATCTGGCAGGTCTTTCTAATCTTTGCCGGAAATATCCTTCTGATTGTAGCCGAAATTCCGCAGCAGATGTTCGCTGTCCCGCCAGTCCTTGCGCACTTTCACGAAGATTTTCAGATTCACCTGCATCTCCAGCATCTCCTCGATCTCCCGCCTGGCCTCACTGCCGATTTTTTTAAGCATCTGGCCGCCCTTGCCGATGATGATGCCCTTGTGGGAATCCTTCTCGCAGACGATGGCCGCGTCGATGTGGCAGATTTTGTCAGCCTCCTGCATGGACTCCACGCTGACGGCGATTCCGTGGGGCACCTCGTCCTCCAGCAGGCGCAGAGCCTTCTCCCGGATCAGCTCCGCCACGATCTCCCGCATGGGCTGGTCGGTGATGGTGTCCTCGTCGAAATAGGCGGGGCCCTCGGGCAGATACTTGAAGATGCACTTCACCAACTCCTCCGTATTGTCCCCCTTCAGGGCGGACACGGGCACGATCTCCGCGCAGTCTATGGCCTTGCGGTAGGTGTCGATGAAGAACAGCACCTCGTCCTTCTTCACGGTATCCGTCTTGTTGATCACCAGGATCACAGGGGTCTTCACCTTCTGCAGCTCCTCGATGATATGCCGCTCCCCGGCTCCGATGAAGCTGGAGGGCTCCACCAGCCACAGAATCACGTCCACCTGATCCAGGGTGGTCTCGGCGGCGGTGACCATGTACTCGCCCAGCTTGTTCTTGGACTTGTGGATGCCCGGCGTGTCCACAAACACGATCTGACCCTCCTCCGTGGTCAGCACGGTGCGGATACGGTTGCGGGTGGTCTGGGGCTTGTTGGACGTGATGGCGATCTTCTGTCCTATCAAATGGTTCATCAGCGTGGATTTTCCCACGTTCGGCCTGCCGATCAAGGTGACAAAGCCTGATTTGTAAGGTTTATTCTCCATTTCTACCTCATCTGTCTGTCAATATTTGTTTATGGCTGCATCTGTCTGTACAATAGAATCCAAGAGAGGATTCTATTGTCTAGTATACAAGAGCTTTCCGGAAAAATCAATTGTGCCGCTGTCATTTTTCCAGGTTATTTTCATTATTTTCTTTTTTTCCGTCCCCGGCTTCCGGCGCAGCGCTTTCCACGGCGCCTGCCTCCCATTCCTGCATCCGGACCGTCCGGGCCTGTATCCGGGCTTCCTCCCGCTGCCTGTTTTCCTTCTGCCTGCGCTGTCTGATGCGGGCCTTCCTCCAAAGCAGGACGGCCACCCCGATTCCACCAGCCCACAGCACCAGATAGGGAAGATGGGTCAAAAACCAGATGGCGAACTCCATCAGGCCGTCCCCGATGTCCCGCAGGCTCCTCAGGAAGCCCTCCACAATCCTTTTTCCCGGACCAGGCTCCTCCTGGCGCACCTCCGTCAGCTCCCTGACCTCCGACACATGGAGCTCGACAGTACTGTAGTCTATCAGGTTGTCCAGGGTGCGCAGCTTGGACTCCATGCTCTCCAGCTCATAGCGCACCTCCGACAGGCGCTGCTCCAAGGCGATAATCTCCTCGATGGTCTCCGCCTTCTCCAGGAACGCAAGCAGTCTCTCCTGCTCCGTGCGCAGGGTGTTCCTGCGGCTCTCCATGTCCACATAGGACAGAGTCACGTCCTCCACGCTGTCATTGCGCCTGACCACATTGCCGATGTCGGACACGGTCTGCAGGAAGCTGTCCAGCTTTCCGTTTGGGACGCGGATGGTCAGGTTCGCGTAGCGGGAGGACACATAGCCGGAATAGCTGCTGCCGTTGTAGGTCTCCATGTTCTCTATGTACCCGCCCAGCTCCTCCACCTGTGTCTCAAGGGAGGACATCATCTGCTCGAATTCCTTCGTCTCCACCTCCAGGCCCACGGTCTGGATCAGCTTCCGGCCCTCCCGGACGCCTGCGCCCTGGCCGGTTCCCTCCTCCTGGGTTCCGCCGTCCGCGGTATCATAAGCCTCGTACTCCGCAGCCTCCTCCATGGAATACATGCCGCCGCCCGCGCCGTTCACGCCCGCTTCCTGGGCGCTGCCCTTGCTGTCCGTCGCCGCAAAAATGCCGCCGTCCGCTCCGCTGGACGAGCCGCAGGCGGAATATAGAATTGTAGTCAATATGCACGCCAATATGCACAGGAGCCGCGTTCCGGAAATCCTCTGGCCTGCCCTTCCGCTCCGAATCCTGCCGTCCCCGGTCCCATGCCTGCGGGCGCATCCGTTTGCTGCCGCCCCTTCCGCGCCACGTATCCTCTGGCCAATCCTTCTTTTTTCCATACCGTCCTCCCCTCTGCCCGCCTTGCGGGCGTGCAGCCCTGCGCCATGTTCTTTCCCCGCCTCCCGGCAGGCGCGGCCTCCCTCAGATGGCACTGTCCGAAGACAGCACGACCGGGGCGCTCTTGTCTGTCAGAAATGCCCCGGTCCTACGCTTCTGACAGTAGAAGCCATACCAGTACGGCTCCCACTGTCCTTATAGACGAAAAAACCTACGAAAGGTTCTCGATATTCATGAATTTATCCGCTTCTGCCTTAATCTTCTGTTCGCTGCCCACCACGCAGAGGAAATCGTCCTCCATGAAGGCCCTGATATAGGCCGCCAGGCCCCGGATGTCCTCCGCCGTCACATCGATGACCTCGTCCCGCTCCTTTTGGATCATTTCCATAGTGATGCCCCTCATATAGGCCTCTCTGGAGCGCCTCCCCTTGCCCGCCGCCGTCAGGGGCATGTCGAGCTGGCTGAAGGTGCCGATGATGTACTGGGTCAGCGTCCTCTCGTTGGCGTCATAAGCGCCGATGAAGTCCGCCGCCGCCTCGTACACGTCGATGGTCTGGCTCAGGTTCGGGTCGCGGTAGGAGACGAAGAAACACTCTCCCGTCCTTCCAAAGGCGCACATGCATCCGTAAGCGCCGCCCTTGACCCGGATATTCGTCCACAGATACTCATATCCCATCATCACCTGCAGCACACGCAGCGCCCCCTTATAGGGCAGGCCCTTGTTCAGGAAATTGCCGGCCCGGCAGACATACTGCACCTGCCCGGCGGTCATGAAGCCCTCGTTCTTCCGGGACACCTCCGGAAGAAAGCTGCCCTTCTCCACCTCACAGGTGTACAGCTTCGCTTTCAGGGCGGCGATGGCGGGCTCCAGGCCCTCGAAGGCCTTCCTGTCCCCGGTAAAGTCCACCCGCAGGTTCTCCGGGCGGAAGATCATCCTGCACAACCCCTCCAGGCGCTTTGTCAGAAGCTCCCTGTTCGCCTCAAAGTCCTTCTCCAGCCCGGAAGTCAGCCGGTACTGTCCTATGCCCGTCAGTTCATCGTTCATGGCGTACCTGGCATCCCCGTAAGACAGGGCCCTGTTCAGGGCCACGCTATTCCCGGCCTCCAGCACATACTCCCGGTACCTGGAATTGTTCTCCGCCAGAATCTCCTTCAGCCGCTTGCCGTCCGAGAAATCGCTGGTCAGCATCAGCTCCTCCATCAGCTCCAGAGCCCTGGGCAGTTTGTCGTACAGCGCCTTGGTGTAGACCTCCAGGGTGAAGGTACACTGCTTAGGATTCTCCACTTTTCCGTAGCTGTTGTAGGTGACCCCAATTTCCCCGGTGGCCAGATTGATTTCATTGCTCAGCTCCCCATAGGTATAATGGGCGGTGTCCACATGGCAGAACACGTTCTGCAGGATACCGAGATAAGGGAAGTACTCCGCCGGGATGTCCTTCACCTCGAACATCAGCCGCAGATACCCGATGCCGTTGGTAAAGACCTCATGGTACAGCCCGGGGCACCCGGCCAGGCTCCTCTCCTCATTGATCAGGGGGGCAGCCTCCCGCTTCATGTCCTCCCTGTTCAGCAGGGGAATCTTCGCCAGGTTCTCCGGGGAATCCACGTCCTCCCGGAAGGCGTTCAGCGCGTCCATCATGCTGTGGATGCCTGTAATCTCCTCCTGGGACATCTTGGCTTTCATCTCCGCCAGGGCTCCTGCCAGCTTCTCCTCCTGCTCTCCGGCAAGGCCCTCCTTAGGCTCCAGGACTACCATGGACCCATGGGGGTTCTCCAGCAGGTACTTTTTCACCAGCTCCTCGAAATAGCCCTCCTCCACCCTGGCCCGCAGCTTCGCGTAGGTCTCGTTGGCCTCGATGTGGAGGAAGGGGCCTTGGTCGTCATACACCCAGCTTCCCAGGGCCTGCAGGCCGTACATCAGCCCCTTGGGGAAGCTTCCAAAATCCGCCTCCCTGTAGCGGAATTCGAAATGGTTGATGGCCGCCAGCAGGGCCTTTTTGTCAAAACCCTTTTCTACTATTCCGGAAAGCGTCTCCCGGATTGTGGACTGGAACTCCTCCTCCTTAGACAGGGAGGTGCCCTTTGCCACCACGCTGAAGTAGGGCTGCTTTAAGTCATTGTCATAGATGCTGAACACATCCTTACCGATTCCTTTGTCGATCAGCGCCTTCTTCAGGGGCGCTCCCGGCACGGTGCAGAGCACGAAATCCAGGACCTGGAAGGCCACATACAGCTCCCTGTCCAGGTTGTCGCCCACGGACTTGCACCATGCCAGATAGGTGTTCTCGTCCACGTCCTCGCCTTCGCTGATGGGGAACTGCCTCACCCTGCGCACCTGTCCTTCAAAGGGCTTCTGGCCCGTCACCTCAGAGTCCACCTTCAGGGCATCAAAGGCGGACAGGTAATGCTCGTCGATGTACTGCAGCTTCTCCGCCATGTCCATATTGCCGTAGAGGTAGATATAGCTGTTGGAGGGATGGTAATAGGTCCTGTGGAACTCCAAAAACTGCTCATAGGTCAGCTCCGGAATCGCTTTCGGGTCGCCGCCGGACTCAAAGGCATAGGTGGTGTCGGGATACAGGGCCGTGCTGATCTCCCGGTACAGCACGCTGTCCGGGGAGGAGAAGGCCCCCTTCATCTCGTTGTAGACTACGCCATTGTAGGAAAGCTTCCCCGCCTCGTCCAGCTCATAATGCCAGCCCTCCTGGCGGAAGATGGCCTCGTTTTCGTAGATATTGGGATAGAACACCGCGTCCAGATAGACATGCATCAGGTTCTGGAAATCCTTGTCATTGCAGCTTGCCACCGGGTACACCGTGCGGTCAGGATAGGTCATGGCGTTCAGGAAAGTGTTCAAGGATCCCTTGGCCAGCTCGATAAAGGGATCCTTGATGGGGAACTCCCTGGAGCCGCAGAGCACGGAATGCTCCAGGATATGGGCCACCCCGGTGGAATCCTTGGGCGTGGTGCGGAATCCGATGTAGAACACCTTGTTGTCGTCGTCATTGGACAGCAATGCCACCCTGGCCCCGGTCTTCTTATGCCGGCACAGATAGGCCATGCTGTCGATGTCCGCTATCTTCCTTTTCTCGATGACTTCATAGCTCGTTAACTCTTCTACTCTCATTTTTTGCTCCTCTTGTTTATTCTATACTGCTTAACGATTTCGCTTGCCGTGAAACCAGACTGCATAACGCTGACTGGTTCATTCGCATGATTACATTAGGCAGTATTCAGCGTTATGCAGTATATATTTGCAGTCATACATCGTCACAATCCCAGCAGCGCCAGCTTGCTGACGCTCAGCTCCTGTATCACGTAGCCCTGCCGCTCCTTGTCGGCGGGCGGGACGCTGGCCAGCTCCTCCACCGTGAGCTGCTTCGTCACGTACCGCTTCTCCGGGACATGGGCTGTCCTCCCCCTGCTTCCCCCGAAGAAGGGTTTCTTTTCCTCGATGACGTTCACCTTCACCCGGGCCTTCATCTGCTTATAGACCTTCACCAGAAAGCTGTCCGGGGCCAGGTAGTACAGATGGGTCTCCAGGGTATCCTCCCTGTCCGCCTCGGGAAGGATGTACCGCTCCATGATCAGACGGAACTTAAAGCTGATCTCATCCTCGTCCAGCAGCTCCCGGAAAGTATACTTTGCCCCCACATAAAGCCTGGCGGTATCCTGCATGCTGTATTTATAGTCCTCGTATATCTTTTTCTCCATATTGTCTCCCGGCGGCGCCCACATCCCGCGCCCTGTCCCCGGACGGTCTCAGGCTTTGCTGTCCGTCTCGATGTCCTCTATCTTGAATCCGCTCAGGCGCATGGCGTCCCGGATGGCTTTCCCGGACAGCCCGGTCTCCTGGGAGAGCTCCTCAGGCGTCACCTTCCTGCGCAGCTCCTCCGAGAGCTGCCCCGCCTTATCCGCCACCCGGTTCACCCTGTCGGCGATTCTTTTGTCATTCTTCTCCTGGTGGGCCCGCTCCCGGATGCACTCCTCGCAGGCGTCCATGACGCGCCTGGCCAGCATGCCGCAGGCCTCCGAGGGCTTTCCGTCAAAGCTTCCCCCCGGGGCCTGTCCCGCCTGCGCCAGTATCTCCACGCCCACCGCCAAGGCCACGTTCCCCTCCCCAATCAGATCCTCCAGGGGCACGCCCTGGCCCGCGTAGAGCCTGGCGATGTCCGCCACCTCCCGCAGGAAGCTTTCCGTCAGCTGCTGCCTGGCCGCCCTGTCCCCGGCCATCACGGACATGGCGTAGGCCGTCCTCTGTCCGTCGCTGCAGACGGGGAGCCCTTCTATCTCGTCCAGGTACATCTGCAGATAGTCCCTCTCCTCCTCCGTCATAAAAGCGTCCTGGTCGCCGGGCTCTCCGATGCCCACATTGTGCTTCCTCAGATAGTCGAACACCATCTCCATCTGGGCTTCCCCCAGTTCCAGCCCGGCGAAGCTCTCCCTCACCTGCTCTTCCCTGATGCTGTTCCCCTGCTCCCTGGAGAGCCTGCGCACCTTCTCCAGCGTCTGCGCGAAAACGATCTCCTGATTCACTTTTTTTCGTTTCCTTTCATTTTGTTTTTCGAATTTACTTCACATGGGTATGGGTGAACAGATGCTCCTGGCAGTATTCGTAATTGCCATTGCATTTGGAGCAGAACCGGAATTCCAGATTGGGATCGTCGTCCTCGGTCTGGCCGCAGATGGCGCACTTATGCTTGGTCACCCTGGAGTTGCGCCGGATGTCCTGCTTGAACTCAGCCCTGCGCTTCATCTGCTTCGGAGACATGTGGATATGGCTCCTGGAGGTAAAGAAGAATATCACGAAGTTCAGCAGGGAGGACAGGATGACGATCCTGGTCACCAGGCCTCCCCGGAACAGGAAATCGTATGTCAGCACCAGGCCGTCCAGAATGCCCAGCCACTTCACCTTCACCGGGATGATGAACATCAGCAGCACCTGCACATCCGGGAACGTGGCCGCAAAGGCCAGGAAGATGGACATGTTGATATAGTAGGTGCTGAACAGGGCGGACACGATCAGGGAGGTGGCTGCAAGCCCTTCCCCGCCTCCGGAGAGGAAGAACTGGATGCCCAGCCACACGAAGCTGCCCAGGACAGTGAACAGCATGCCCGAGAACAGATAGACGTTATACCGATAAGTCCCCCAGGTCCGCTCCAAACTGGTGCCGATATTGTAATAGAACAGGAGCATGATGATCGTAAAGGGATCCAGCGAAGAGGGCGGCACGATGACCCAGGTGAAGATCCTCCAGATCTGGCCGTGGAGGACGGCGTAGGGATCCAGCGTCAGGTACAGCAGGAAATTGCCATTGACCATCTGGATGACATAGCCCACCACATAGCACAGGATCAGTATCAGGGAAAGGTTGCTGATGGCGTACTTTCCAAATCTCTTCTCAAAATTGCTCATCTCATTCACTCCTTGTGTCGAATAGCCTTGGGGCCCTGCGAATAGACTGGAAACAGAACTCCGGCAACCCGCAGGATAATAGTATTCTACCATCCCCGCTTCCATAAGTAAACCAGACTTTTCCTATTTTTATATAAAAATCAGTATTTTAATAAACTTTTTACACGTCCATCTATTTGCATTTTGCGCCGCAGTGTACTATAATGTCTTAGAATGTCATGATATGTCAGCATTCTTTTACCAGTTTTGAGACTGGCTTATTTTCAGGAAGGATGATTTTGCATGGAATTTACTACAAAAACTGCCGCTCATTGCGATGCCGATGCACTTGTCGGCGATGCCAATGCATTTCTTGGCGATGCCGATGTATTTCTCGGCGATGCCAATGCATTTCTTGGCATTGATATAGGCTCCACCACGGTGAAGATTGCGATTCTGGACGAAGCGCACCGCATCCTGTTCTCAGACTATGAGCGCCATTTTGCCAATATCCGGGAGACCCTCTCCAGGCTCCTGGACAAAGCATATCAGCAGTTCGGCAACCTGACCCTGCATCCCATGATCACGGGAAGCGGCGGCCTGACCCTGGCAAATTGCCTGGAGGTGCCCTTCACCCAGGAGGTCATCGCCGTGTCCTCCGCCCTGCTGGAGCTTGCGCCCAGGACGGACGTGGCCATCGAGCTGGGCGGCGAGGACGCGAAGATCATATATTTCGAGGGCGGCAATGTGGAACAGCGCATGAACGGCATCTGCGCCGGGGGCACCGGCTCCTTCATCGACCAGATGGCATCCCTGATCCAGACGGACGCCGCCGGGCTAAACGAATACGCCAAAAACTACAAGTCCCTCTACTCCATCGCCGCCCGCTGCGGCGTGTTCGCCAAGACGGACATCCAGCCCCTGATCAACGAGGGGGCCACAAAGGAGGACCTGGCCGCCTCCATCTTCCAGGCCGTGGTGAACCAGACCATCTCCGGCCTGGCCTGCGGCAAGCCCATCCGGGGATATGTGGCGTTCCTGGGCGGCCCGCTGCATTTCCTGTCGGAGCTCAAGGCGGCCTTCATCCGGACGCTGCATCTTGACGACAGGCACACCGTCAATACGGACAACTCCCATCTGTTCGCCGCCATAGGCTCCGCCCTGAACGCAAAGGAGGACGTCTCCTGCTCCATGGAGGAGATGCTGCGCAGGCTTTCCTCCGATATCAAGATGGAGTTCGAGGTAGAGCGCATGGAACCCCTTTTCGCCGACAGGGCCTCCTATGACGCTTTCAGGGAGCGCCACAGGAAAGCCCATGTGGGCACGGCCCGCCTGGCCGACTATAAAGGTAACGCGTTCCTGGGCATCGACGCCGGCTCCACCACCACCAAAATCGCTCTGGTGGGGGAGGACGGCTCCCTGCTCTATTCCTTCTACAGCAATAATGACGGCAGCCCTCTGAAGACCGCCGTCCGCTCCCTGAAGGAGATCCATGAGCAGCTGCCGGAGGGCGTGCGCATCGTGCGCTCCTGCTCCACAGGCTACGGCGAGGCCCTGATGAAGGCCGCGTTCCTCCTGGACGACGGCGAGGTGGAGACCGTGGCCCATTACTATGCCGCCGCCTTCTTCAACCCCGATGTGGACTGCATCCTGGACATCGGGGGCCAGGACATGAAATGCATCAAGATCAAGGACCACGCGGTGGACAGCGTGCTGCTCAACGAGGCCTGCTCCTCGGGCTGCGGCTCCTTTATCGAGACCTTCGCCAAATCCCTGAACTACAGCGTGGAGGATTTCGCGGAGGCTGCCGTCTTCGCGGAGCATCCCATCGACCTGGGCACCCGCTGCACCGTGTTCATGAACTCCAGGGTGAAACAGGCCCAGAAGGAGGGCGCGGGGGTCCCGGACATCTCCGCGGGGCTGGCCTACTCCGTAATCAAGAACGCCCTGTTCAAGGTCATCAAGGTATCCGATGCCTCTGAGCTTGGACGCAACATCGTCGTCCAGGGCGGCACCTTCTACAATGACGCCGTCCTGCGCAGCTTTGAGAAAATCGCGGACTGCCAGGCCATCCGGCCCGATATCGCGGGCATCATGGGCGCTTTCGGCGCGGCGCTGATCGCCAGGGAGCGCTTCGAGACAGGCTATGCGACCCATATGCTCTCCTACGAGAAACTCTGCGCCCTGAAGTACGAGACCAGCATGGCGAAGTGCCGGGGCTGCACCAACAGCTGCCGCCTCACCATCAATAAATTCTCGGGAGGCCGTCAGTATATCTCCGGCAACCGCTGCGAGCGGGGCATCGGCGGACAGAAGAATGCCCACGATGTGCCCAATCTCTTCGACTACAAGTTAAAGCGCCTGTTCTCCTATGAGTCCCTGGCCCCGGACCAGGCTCCCAGGGGCACGGTTGGCATCCCCAGGGTGCTGAACATGTATGAGAACTATCCCTTCTGGCATACCTTTTTCACGAAGCTGGGATACCGGGTGGTCCTCTCCCCCAGCTCCAACCGCCAGATCTACGAGCTGGGCATCGAGTCCATCCCCAGCGAATCGGAGTGCTACCCCGCCAAGCTGGCCCACGGGCATGTGGAGTGGCTGATCAGGCAGAAGGTGGACTTCGTCTTCTACCCCGCCCTGTTCTATGAGCGGGACGAGGTGGAGGGGGCCACCAACCATTACAACTGCCCCATCGTCACCTCCTACTCCGAGAACATCAAGAACAATGTGGAGGCCATCGGAAACGGACAGGCAACGCTGCGCAATCCCTTCCTGTCCTTCCGGGACATCTCCACCGTCACGGAGGCCCTGACCAGGGAGTTCGCGGAGCTGCCCGCCAGGGAGGTGGCTGCCGCCGCGGCCGCCGGCTGGGAGGAGCTGGACCGCACCCGCATGGACATGAGGAAGAAGGGGGAAGAGACCATCGCCTGGCTTCAGGAGACCGGAAAGCGCGGTATCGTCCTGGCCGGACGCCCTTACCACATCGACCCGGAGATCAACCACGGCCTGCCGGAGATGATCGCCTCCTTCGACCTGGCGGTGCTGACGGAGGACTCCGTCTCCCACCTGGGCTGCCCGGAGAGGCCCCTGATCGTCTCGGATCAGTGGATGTACCACTCCAGGCTCTATGCCGCAGCCAGCTTCGTGCGGACGGTGGACTACCTGGACCTGATCCAGCTGAACTCCTTCGGCTGCGGCCTGGACGCGGTGACCACGGATCAGGTGAACGACATCCTGTCCGGCTCCGGCAAGATATACACCTGCCTGAAGATCGACGAGGTGAACAATCTGGGGGCCGCCAGGATCCGGGTGCGCTCCCTGCTCTCCGCCATCAAGGTGCGGGAGAAGAGCCATAAGGAGCGCACGCTCCACTCCTCCGCCATAGAGAAGGTGCCCTTCACCGAGCAGATGCGCAGGGACTACACCATCATCTGCCCCCAGATGTCCCCCATCCACTTCGAGATCATGCAGTCGGCCTTCAATGCTTGCGGCTACAATTTCGTAGTCCTGGACAACGACAACCGCCATTCCGTGGATGTGGGGCTGAAATATGTGAACAATGACGCCTGTTACCCCTCCCTGCTGGTGGTGGGGCAGATCATGGAGGCCCTGCAGTCGGGACGATACGACTTGCAGAAGACTGCCATCGTCATGAGCCAGACCGGAGGGGGCTGCCGGGCCACCAACTACGTGGGCTTCATCCGCAGGGCCCTGCAGAAGGCGGGCATGGAGCAGATTCCCGTGATTTCCCTGAACCTGGCAGGCATCGAGAGCAATCCCGGCTTCCACCTGAACGCCGACCTGCTGATACGCGCGGCTCTGGCCGCCCAGTTCGGCGACATCTTCATGCGCTGCGTATACCGGATGCGCCCCTATGAGGCAGTCCCTGGCAGCGTAGACGCTCTGCACAGGAAATGGGTAAAAAAAGTACAGGATTTCGTCTCCGCGAAGCATGTGAACCTGTTGGGCTTCGGCAGGATGTGCCGGAACATCATCCGGGAGTTCGACGCAGTCCCCATCCTGGACGTCAAGAAGCCCCGGGTGGGCATCGTGGGGGAGATCCTGGTGAAGTTCTCCCCCGCGGGCAACAACCATCTGGTGGAGCTTCTGGAGAGCGAAGGGGCGGAGGCCATGGTGCCTGACCTGATGGACTTCATGCTCTACTGCTTCTACAACCAGATCTACAAGGCGGAGCATCTGGGCACCAGCAAAAAAACCGCCCGCGCCTGCGCCCTGGGCATCTGGGCCATCGAGCATGTGCTCCGGGGGAGCATGGTGAAGGAATTCCGGAAATCCAGGCACTTTACTCCTCCTTCGCCCATCCGGACAATCGCCTCCTACGCGGAGCCCATCGTCTCCATCGGCAACCAGACCGGAGAGGGATGGTTCCTCACCGGGGAGATGGTGGAGCTGATCCGCGAGGGCGTGCCCAACATCGTATGCACCCAGCCCTTCGGCTGCCTGCCCAACCATGTGGTGGGCAAGGGGGTCATCAAGGCCCTGCGCAAGCGCTATCCGGAGTCCAATATCGTGGCCATCGACTACGACCCCGGCGCCAGCGAAGTGAACCAGCTGAACCGGATCAAGCTGATGCTGTCCACGGCACAGAAGAACCTGAACACTAAAGCCGCGAATGCGCACGAGGGAACCTTTCGTGAGCGCACTTCCGAATGAAAGGTTCAACGATTTTATACTGCTTAACGATTTCACTTGCCGTGAAACCAGACTGCATAACGCTGACTGGTTCAATCGCATGATTACATTAGGCAGTCAGCGTTATGCAGTATAATAAGAAAGGAAGAGCACTATGCCAGGAATCGTCATCGAAAAACACAAGACCATCTGCAGCAGTGAACAGCCAATGACCACATTGTACCTGATTTCCCAGGGAAGGGTGGAGGTACAGTGCCCCGGAGGCTCCTATCAGATCCGAAACGGCGACGTGGCGGGCATCTGCGAGATATGCTCGGAGATACACTTTCTGACCTACACCGCCCTGGAGGACACCACCCTCATGCCCTACCCCCTGACCAGCCTGGAGGCCCTGGGCAATCTCATGCAGGTGCGCCCCGAAATCGCCAAGCTGTTCCTCCTCTCCCTGCTGCGCCAGTTCGACGCCATGCTGGAGCAGTGTTCTGTGTCCGAGGTCAGCAGCGCCAATCTCTACCGCAGGCTCCAGACGGACTGCGCCCTGTACGCGGACCTGTGCGAGCGGCACAAAGCCCCCTCCCGGATCCCCCCGGAGGTGGAGGCGATCGCCCCCAGCCTGGAGGACTCCTGCGATGAATGGCTGAGCAGGTATTATTCCGCGCTGCAGCGCATCTACATGGGCGCGGACGCAGGCGTGCTGCTGCAGGAGCCGGGGCTGTCCCTGGGGGCGCTCCGTAAGGGCTCCCTGGACCTGAACAAGTCCTACCGGGTGCTGGAGGCCCAGGCCCAGTACCGCTCCCAGATCATAGACTGCTATTTCAATCCCTCGGGGAACGACCTCTTCGATGCCATGACCAAGCTCTACTACCGTCTCCGCCAGGAGGGGCAGGACACAGGCGGGCTGTACGAAAGCATCTCCCAGATGCTCTGCCTGCCCGACGAATATGAAATCCCTCCCGAGGCCCAGGCCGAGACCCGTGTGGAAGCCTTCCGCCGGAAGGAGGGCGCCCTCCAGCATCCCCAGGCGTCCACAGGCACCGGGGACGGCTCCGATGCGGACATCCTCCAGCTCCTGGAGGGCTCCCTGGAGACCATCCTGGACTATGCCGGACTCGACGGCGACAAGGAAGCGGCCTTCCGGGAGCATGTGGTCCTCTACCGGGACACCAAGGACAAAAATTCCACGGACGACGAGTGCACCCGTCTGCGCAGGAAGCTCACGGACGAATTCTATCTCCTGTACACGGAGGTGTTCCTCCGCTCCCTGTCCGTGTCCGGCATGCCCCTCCCCGTGCGGATGTTCCTGTATTTCGGCTATGTGGACGAGAAGCTGGCAGGAGAAGACAACGCTGTCGCCCTCTACCGCCTGGCCAGCTATATGAGCGAGCCGGGCCAGATGGGCGTCTACACCTTCTACGACTGGCTGCTGGCCATCTATGACGGGGAGAAGAACCCCAGCCGCAGCGAGCTGGACGAGGATTACGACGATTTCGTCCACCTGCAGAAGAAAAAGAACAACCTCACCGCCGCCCAGGTGGCCGAGCTGGAGAACGATTGCATGGCGAAGGTGCGCTATGAGCTGGAGAACCTCTTCCCCAGCGCCAACAAGGTGACCTATGGCCGGGTGACCACCTTCTGCCCCCTGTTCACCGCCGAGAACATGCTAAAGGACCTGCGGGACTCCTTCGTCACACCGGAAAAGATAGAGAGCGCCCTGACTATGCTGAAGAAGGTGGACTTCTCCGCCTTCTACCGTGAGACCATCGATTACGAGCTGGCCCAGGTCATGAACCGGGAGCCCATGCATGTGGAATACCTGCCCGACATCATCCTGATGCCCAACGCCGGAATCAGGGGCTCCCTGTGGCAGGAGATCGAGGGCCGCAAGCGCAACAGCCCCAGCCGCATGATCTTGCCCGCGTTCTACATGGAGAGCCTGGACACGGCAATCGTCCGCATGACCGGCGAATTCCGCTGGGAGATGTGCAAGCGCATCCAGAGCGGCCGCTGGAACGATGTGTCGGAGCCCTCCCTGACCAGCGAATACTTCGACTACATGCAGTTCTACAAGAAGAACACGGAGCTGAGCAAGGATGCCAAGGAGAAGCTGCAGAACAGCCTGGTCCGGGCCAAGAACAGCTTCCGGGAGATGTTCGTCAGGGACTATATCACCTGGATCTTCTACGAGAGCAGCGGCTCGGCCAGGATGAACAAGGTGGCACGCCGAATCCTGTTCCTGTACTGCCCTCTCCCCGCCTCCATGGACGCAGGGCTGGAGCAGAACCCCATGTTCTCGGAGCTCCTCAGCCGCCAGCGGATCCTGTCCGGACAGCGTGTGCAGAAGCTGAGCATGCTGCGCCAGAAGCTGCGCAACAGCAACACCCCGGTGCCGGACTACCTGGAGCAGGAGATCGCCTTCGCGTCCAGGAAGCTGGAGGCCAGTCAGTAAATCCCCGGAGGGAATGGAAGAAAGCATAAAAACGCCCAGGACATCCTGCCGGACAGGCTCCTCAGGGAGCTGCAGCGGTATGTCTCCGGCGAGACCCTGTACATTCCCAGTGCAGAGCCGAAAAAGCCCTGGGGGGAGACCTCCGGGGCCCGGGCATATTATAAGAAGCGGAATGCGGAAAGCCGGGAAAGCCATCAGGCCGGGGCGGACGCGGAGAGCCTTGCGGAGCTCTATCATCTGTCCCTGGACTCCATCCGGAAGATACTGCGTTGACGATGCCCCACCGTCCGGGCTGTGACGGTGGGGCATTGCCATGTCCTTTTTTACGGAAGTCCGGTACACCGGAACTAAGCCCTCTCCCGGCTCTCCGAATCCGAAAGCTGCTTCGTGAGCGTCCTGCGCACATGGAAGTAGGCCGGAATCAGGAACAGGTCCGCGAACAGCCATGCCAGCGGGTTCCCCAACGCCACTCCCGTGAATCCAAGCATGGGCACCAGCGCGAATCCCACGATGCCTCTGGCCACCATCTCGAACACCCCCGCCAGGATGGCGAAGGCGGGGAATCCCATGCCCTGTATCAGGAAGCGTATGATATTCACCAGGGCCAGCAGGGCGTAGAAAGCGGTATTGTAGATCATCAGCATCCGGGCGTTGCCGATGATCTCGCCCTCGGAGGCCTCCAGGAACAGCTCCGCCAGCGGCCTGCCCAAAAAGACGCTCACCAGCAGCGCGATCACGGAGTACCCTATCCCCAGCATGACGCAGGATTTCAGTCCCTGGCCGATACGGTCCAGCCGCTTCGCCCCGATGTTCTGCCCGCCGTAGGTGGCCATGGTGGAGCCCATGGCATCAAAGGGGCAGGCCAGGAACCCGTTGATTCGACCCGAAGCGGTGACGGCGGCCACGGCCCCGGAGCCCAGCGTATTGGTGGCGCTCTGGAGGATCACGCTGCCGATGGCCGTGACGGAATACTGCAGCCCCATGGGCACCCCCATGCCGCACAGCATCCTCATCCTATGGCCGTCCGGCCTCCACTCCTCCCGCCGTATCCGCAGAATCTCGAACTTCTTCACCATGAACAGCAGACAGCAGGCCCCCGACACCCCCTGGGAGATCACGGTGGCCCAGGCCGCCCCCTGCACTCCCATATGGAGGTTCACGATGAAGAAAAGGTCCAGCCCCACGTTCAGGAAGGAGGACATCACCAGGAAGATCACCGGCGTCCTGCTGTCTCCCAGTGCCCGTATGACGCCGGAGGTCATATTGTAGAGGAAGGTCACCGGAATCCCCAGAAATATTACCCATATGTAGTCATGAGACCTGTCGATGATGTCCGCGGGCGTGCGCATCCAGACCAGGATCTGCCTGGCCAGCGAGGCGGTGAGCAGGGTCAGCACTGCCGCGAATCCCAGGGACAGCCAGACGCAGTTGGCCACATACCTGCGCAGGTCCTCAAAGTCCCGTGCGCCGAACTTGTGGGCCACAGGGATGGAGAATCCGCTGCACACGCCCATGCAGAAGCCGATGATCAGGAAGTTCACGGAGCCCGTGGCCCCCACTGCCGCCAGGCTGTCCGTGCCCAGGAAGCGGCCTACGATCACTGTATCCACCAGGCTGTAGAACTGCTGGAACAGGAATCCGAATAAAAGCGGAACGGAAAATCCCAGAATCAGTTTCATGGGGCTTCCCTGCGTCATATCTTTCGTCATGTCCATACCTCTTTTCCGAAATCCCCTGCCCATCGGTGATGAGGCGGAGGAGATTGTTTCCGACAAAGTATATGCTTTCTCCCGGAAAAGTGCAATGTACTTTTTTGCCCGAAATCCCTTCCCCTATGTACTATTTTGCATTCCAGGGCACTTGCGCCGCCCAGGCTTACATGCGGAAAATCCGGGGCAGCTCTCTCCTGTCCCCGGATTCTCCATAGGCGAAACATTTCCAGCCATTTTTCTATTCCCATTACATCCGCGCTAGGAGGCGGCCTGCTCCCTGCGCTCCAGATACTCCTGCAGAACCTCCGCCACTTCCTCCGGCCCCAGTCCCGACTCGGCCATGATGTCGCTCACGGCCTCCAGCTCCTTGCGCTTCTTCTCCATATACAGCTCCTCCAGCTCCCGCTTCTCCGACTCCACTCTGGTCTCCAGAGCCTCGATGAGCTCCTGCTTTGCCGCTATCTTTTCCTCAATGGTCTTACGCTGTCCTCTTGCCATAGACTTCTCCTTTCACAGAACTGTTTTAAGTCCTTTTCTACCAGTATATGGACAAGATATGGAAAATATTCCCCTGTACCAAAATTTTTTCCGGGCCTGTATACCGATGCAAGGATTCCTGCGCCGGGGCACTAGGAAAGCAGGGACAAAAAGTCCTCCTTGGTCATCCCGCCCAACTGCCCCGCGTCCCCGGAGATCACCTGCTCCGACAGGGCACGCTTGCTCTCCTGGAGCTCCTGTATCTTCTCTTCCACGGTGCCCTTCGCTATCAGCCGGTACACCACTACCATCTTCGTCTGGCCGATACGGTGGGTGCGGTCCGTGGCCTGGTTCTGCACCGCCAGGTTCCACCAGGGATCGTAGTGGATGACCACGTCCGCCCCCGTCAGGTTCAGGCCCACGCCTCCCGCCTTCAGGGAGATCAGGAACACCTTGGTGTCGTCCCCGTTGAAGGCCTTCACCAACTGCAGGCGCTTCTCCTTGGGGGTGGCCCCGGTGATGGTATAGAAGCTGACCTGCTCCTGATCGAGGCGCTTCCCGATCAGCTCCAGCATGGAGGTGAACTGGGAGAACAGCAATATCTTGTGGCCGCCCTCCACGGCGCTGCGCACCAGGTCCACGCAGGCCTCCAGCTTGGCGGACTCGCCCTTATAGTCCTCGAAGCACAGCCCCGGGTCGCAGCAGATCTGCCGCAGCTTCATCAGCTCCGCCAGAATCTGTATCTTGTTCCGCTGGAATTCCTGGGCGTCCTGCATGCCGATCCGCTGCTTCATATTGACTACCTGTGCGTCGTACAGCTTCTGCTGTCCGGATTCGAACTTCACGTACCGGTTCTCCTCCAGTTTCTCCGGCAGATCCTTCAGCACGTTCTCCTTCATCCTGCGCAGGATAAAGGGCCCTGTCATGCGCTGCAGCCGCTCCAGCGCCCCCTGGTCCTCATTTCGGACAATGGGGGCCTCGAAGTCGCTCCGGAACACATCATACCCGTACAGATATCCCGGAATCAGGAAATCGAAGATGCTCCACAGCTCGCTGAGCCGGTTCTCGATGGGCGTCCCTGTCAGGGCATAGCGGGTCCTGCTCTTCACCGCCTTCACCGCCTTGGCTGCCGCCGTGGTATGGTTCTTGATATACTGGGCCTCATCGATGATGTGATAGCTGAACTCCTTGTCCTCGTAATTCTCGATGTCCCGCTTCAGCAGGTCGTAGGAGGTCACCACCACATCGTACTCCCGGTAATGGGAAAGCTTCTCCCGTCTCTCCTCCTGTCCCCCGGTGATGAAGCAATGGGAGAGCTGGGGCGCGAAAGCGCGTATCTCCTCGCCCCAGTTGTACACCAGCGAGGCGGGCGCCACCACCAGCGCCGTGCCCTCCTTCCCCTCCTGCCTGGCCGCCAGCAGCACGGCCAGCACCTGGATGGTCTTGCCCAGGCCCATGTCGTCCGCAAGGATTCCCCCCAGGCCGTAAGCCTCCAGGGTTCGAAGCCATCTGTAGCCGTTCCTCTGGTAGCCCCTCATGATCTCCCGCAGGGTGGGCGGCTCCTCGAAATCCGCGTCGTTAACGGTCTTGAAGTCCTTCACCATCTCCCGGAAATGGCTGTCCCGGGTGCTGTAGATCTCCTCGTTCTTCTCCAGCAGCTTGTCCAGGTACAAAGCCCGGTACAGGGGAAGCTTTACATTGCCCTTCAAAAGTTCCCTGGGGCTCATCCGCAGGGAATCCGCCATCTCCGCCAGGGTCTGCAGGGCGTCCTGCTCCAGGCTCAGGAAATCCCCGTTCCGCAGCCTGTAGTATTTCTTTTTCTGTCTGTAGCTCTTCAGGATGTCCAGCAGCTCCTCTGGCGGCACGTCCTGGGTGGCGATGTCCAGGTTCAGCAGGTTTTTGGACACGGATATGCCCACGCTCATCCGCACCCTGCGCCCGATGTTCAGGCTGGTGAACCGCCTGGTGCACTGCACCTCCCCCAAAGCCAGCAGCGCGTCCACACCCTTGTCCAGCACCTGGAACATGAGCCCCTCATCCCCCAGGCAGCTCAGCTCCTTCTCCCTGCTGTCCCAGTAGGGGAACCACTGCCTGGCCAGGAACAGGGCCTCCTCCTCCCTGGTGCCCTCTCTAAAGGGCTCCAGCGGCCCCTCCCTGTCGCCGAAGTCCACCACCCGGAATTCCTGCTCCCCATACCTGGCCCCTACCCGGCAGCTCATATTGTCGTCCGCCGCGTCCAGATAGAACACGAACCGGGCCTGGGGCGGCAGGAAGGCCGCTATCTCCTCGGCGTTCTCCTCCATGATGTCCACCGCGCCCTCCAGCTGGGGCAGCACGGAATAATAGAACTGGGGCAGCTTGTTCCTGCCCACCTGGAAGGACAGCGCGCCCCCGTTGAAGAACTGGGCCATAATGCGGATCTTCTGCAGGAATTCCGGATCCAATCTGCACAGCCCCGCCTCGCAGATGTAGTAGGCCGTGCCCACCCCGTAGAAAAGCCGGGGCATGCGGCAGTCCACCGTGATACCATGGAACTCCCTGGGCCGCCCCAAGTCGTTCTTGCGGATGGTCATGGATATCTTCGGATTCTGCTCCTTCGCATACAGGGTCGTCTTCCATTTCGTATCGCTGTCCCTGTCCTCGTATTCCAGGGGATTCTCTCCCAGCAGCCCGTAGAGCTCGTCCAGCCGCCAGCCGCTCAGGGCCAGCTCGCCGTCCTTGGAGGCGGCCCGCCTGGAATAGCTGTTGGCCTCTATCATCCTCCGCTCGAAGTTCAGCTCCTCCTTCACGATCCTGCCGATGAAGTCGATCCATGGCCTGGATTTTTCCGTAAAATTGGAGATGCTGTGGTTCAGGCTGGTGCTGCTGCCGTAGGAGGCGGTCTTGGACTCCTGGACATTGGTGTAGAACTCGAAGAGATCCTTCACCACGAACAGCTTCTTCTCCCCCACCTTGAAGGAGACCTTCAGCTCCCCGTTCTTCAGGACCACCCTGGGAACCAAAGTCATGCTCTCCGCCTTTCCTATGGCATCCGACATCACGGTATTGGCATGGCTCTCATAAAAGGCCCTTATGAGCTGCATCCCCCGCCAGTCCGTGGCGTCCCCCAGGTTCTTGTCCCTGAGGTCCTCCTCCACCCGCTGCAGCAGCGCTCCCAGATAGGCGCAGTACTCCCTCCTGTAATACATGCTGTAGTAATGCTTTCTGCACTCCGCGCACTGGCACTCCGCATACAGAGCGCTGTCCCTGTTAAAAAGGATGTGGACGGGGAAGACCGCCTTCCCCTCCCTGCCCTCTCCCACGGCCTCGCCCACCAGCTCGCTCCTGCCCTGCGCGTATCCGCTCTGGACATCCTGGAGGCTTACCTTGTCCTCCCGGCACAGCGCCTCCGCCTTCTGGGTCACTGCCTTGGTCAGCCGCATGGTCTTCCTGATGGCCGCCATGTCGAAATACTGGTAGCGTTCAAGCTCCGCGTAATCCGCAAGGCTCCGCTTCCCCGCCTCCGGGGAGTCCTCTTCCTCCTGGCGGTTCAGGACGATATATTCCTGCTCCGCCTGTCCGCCCTCCATGCTTTCAGCCGCGCTCTTTACGTCCTCCACAGCCTTTGCGGCATTCTTCCTCCCGGCACCTGTGGCCAATCGTCTCTTATGCATCCCCATTCCTCTCTCTGCCCTCTTTCCGCAGCTTATCTGCTTCTTCTATAAATCAAATACCCCGCTGCAAGCAACGGGGCATCAAGCTTGCAACGCTGCAGAGCAGCGGGGTATTTGACCCTCGCGGCATTCGCCAACTGGCCGTGCAAGCACGGCCGCTTGACTCATTGCTCGCGGGAATAAAGAATCTTCCCTTTCCCACATTATAGCAAAATACCGTTTCCATTACAATTGTTGTTTTCTTTTAAAATGACTTGTGCTATACTGGGATCAGTTTTTTCACGGGCAACACACGGCCCGCATTTTATACGAGGGAGGCATGAGCCTTTGAGACAGGACGAAAAGCGAATCGTAGTGAAAGTAGGGACTTCCACCCTGACCCATGAATCCGGCGCGCCGAACCTGCGGCGCATGAACCATCTGGCCCGGATTCTCTCGGACCTGCACGGGATGGGGCATGAGGTGATATTGGTGTTCTCCGGCGCCATCGCGGTGGGCACCTCCAGGCTGGGCCTGCCGGAGCGCCCCGGGGAGCTTCGGATGAAGCAGGCGGCCGCCGCGGTGGGACAGTGCCAGATGATGCACATCTTCGACCAAAGCTTCTCCGAGTACAGCCAGTCCGCCGCCCAGATCCTGCTCACCGGGGAGGATGTGGAGGACCAGGGCAGGCGGGAGCATCTGAAAGGGACCTTCTTCGCATTGCTTGAGATGGGCGTCATCCCGGTGGTGAACGAGAACGACTCCGTCTCCTCCGCCGAGATCGAGACCGGGCGGCACAAGGTGCTGGGGGACAACGATACCCTCTCCGCAATCGTGGCGAAGCTGTGCCGGGCCAATCTCCTGATACTGCTCAGCGATATCGACGGCCTCTATGACGCGGATCCGAAGTCCAACCCGGAGGCAAAGCTGCTGCACCGGGTAGCCGCCCTGACCCCGGAGATCCTGGAGATGGCCGGAGGCGCGGGCACCTGGCGGGGCACCGGCGGCATGGCCACCAAGCTCTCCGCAGCCCGCATCGCCATGGAGGCGGGCTGCGACATGGTGATCGCCAACGGGGCACGCATGGAGGACCTCTACGGCATCGTGGAGGGACAGGAGATCGGCACCCGCTTCCTGGCGGCTGGGTCCTGAAGCGGCGCGGCGGCATGGCTGGCAGACGAAATTTTTCCACCTGCGCGGCGGCAATCCAATGGCTTGTCTGCATGCAAGCTATCGCAATGCAGCCGGGCCATTGGATCAGCACCCCACTTCCAAATGAGCAAAACGCGCCTGCGAATGCAGACGCAAGAGCGCGCAGGCGCGAGTTTTGCGAATGCGGGAGCGGGCAGACGCAGTATCAGTTATACTGCTTAACGATTTCACTTGCCGTGAAACCAGACTGCATAACGCTGACTGGTTCATTCGCATGATTACATTAGGCAGTATTCAGCGTTATGCAGTATAAACGCGGCGGGGCGTAGGCAGGCCCAGGGGCGGATGCCCTCTGAATCGTCCGACCGCAACTACGGAAATCTTTTACCGAGACAAACCAGGAGGAGACTACATGACCATCTTACGACAGCAGGGGCAGGCCGCAAAATCCGCCGCCTACCCCCTGGCCACCGCGGGCACGGCGAAAAAGAACGCCGCCCTGCAGGCCATGGCGAACATACTCACAGACAGACAGGCGGAGTGGCTGCAGGCCAATGCCCGGGACATAGCCGCCGCCAGGGAGGCCGGGATGCGCTCCTCTCTGCTGGACCGGCTGGCATTGACGGCGGAGCGCATCGCGGGGATAGTGGACGGGATTCGGCAGATCTGCGCCCTCCCCGACCCCATCGGACGGGTGGACAGGATGGAGACCCGGCCAAACGGGCTGATCATCGGCAGGCGCAGGGTGCCCCTGGGCGTCATCGCCATCATCTACGAGGCCCGGCCAAACGTCACCGTGGACGCCGCGGCGCTGTGCCTGAAGTCAGGCAATGCCTGCATCCTGCGGGGCGGTAAGGAAGCCATCCACTCAAACCGCTGCGCGGCGTCCCTCATGCGGGAGGCCCTTGTGTCCGTGGGGCTGCCCGCGGACTGTATCAGCCTGGTCCAGGACACCAGCCGGGAGAGCGCAAATGAGCTGATGCACCTGGACGGCTATGTGGACGTGCTGATCCCCCGGGGCGGGGCCGGCCTGATCCGGGCAGTGGCGAAGGAGGCCAGCGTCCCCGTCATCCGCACCGGCGAGGGGGTCTGCCATATCTATGTGGACAGCGAGGCGAACCTGGACATGGCCGCGGAGATCCTCTACAATGCCAAGTGCTCCCGCCCCTCCGTGTGCAACGCAGTGGAGTGCGTGCTGGTGCAGGAGGACATCGCCGGAGCCTTCTGGGCGAAGGCCCTGCCCCTGCTTGACAGGCATGACGTGGAGCTGCGGGCAGACGGACAGGCCCTGGGCATCCTGGGCGGACGGGCCCTCCCCGCGTCGGAGGAGGACTGGGACGCGGAGTACGACGACTACATCCTGGCGGTACGGACTGTCAGGGACTGCCAGGAGGCCGTCTCCTTCATCAATGCCCACGGCACAGGCCATTCCGAATGCATCGTCACGGACAATTACTTCAAGGCCCAGCGCTTCCTGGACGCCGTGGACGCCGCGGCGGTATATGTCAACGCCTCCACCCGTTTCACGGACGGCGGCGAGTTCGGCCTGGGGGCGGAGATCGGCATCTCCACCCAGAAGATGCATGCCAGGGGCCCCATGGGGCTGGAGGAGCTCACCAGCAGCAAGTATGTAATCTACGGAGAAGGCCAAATCAGGGAATGATCCGGAGGAGAAAGCAGGAGGGAATGTCATATGGATAAGAACAGTACGGTTTTTGGATTCATCGGCACGGGCAACATGGGCGGCGCCCTGGCCCAGGCCGCCAGGCATACTATAGAAGGTTCCCGGATTCTCCTGGCCAACCGCTCCCCGGAGAAGGCGCTGGCGCTGGCCCAGGCGCTGGAGGCCCGGGTCTCGGACAATCAGGAGATCGCCAGAGAGGCGGACTTCATCGTCCTGGGCGTGAAGCCCCAGCTCATGGAGGAGGTGCTGGCCCAGATCAGCCCTGTGCTGGCGCTTCGGAAGAGCCCCTTCCTTCTGGTGACCATGGCCACGGGGCTGACCATCGCCCGGATCCGGGAGCTGGCGGGCAGAAGCTACCCCGTGATCCGCATCATGCCCAACACCCCGGTGTCCATCGGGGCGGGGATGGTGCAGTACGCCTGCAGCGAGAATGTGGCGGACAGCGACCTGCAGGCCTTCCTGGGGGCCTTCGCCTGGGCCGGAAGGTTCTCCTCCATCCCGGAATTCCGGATGGACGCGGGCTCCGCCGTCTCCGCCTGCGGCCCTGCCTTCGCGGACATCTTCCTGGAGGCCATGGCGGACGGCGGGGTGGCCTGCGGCCTGTCCAGGGAGCAGGCAATGGAGCTGGCGGCCCAGATGCTCTTAGGCACCGCCAAGCTGGCCCTGGAATCCGGCCAGCATCCCGCCGCCTTGAAGGATGCCGTCTGCTCCCCCGGCGGCACTACCATACAGGGCGTGCGCAGGCTGGAGGAGGCGGGTTTTCGGGGAGCTGTCATCGATGCGGTCATCGCGTCCTATGAGAGGACGCTGGAGCTGAGCCCGACACACCCATGAAAATATACCGCCTGATCGGCATCATCACCACCCTGCAGCAGCAAAAGACCGTCACAGCCCCCTACCTGGCCGAGAAGTTCGAGGTGTCCCGCCGCACCATCAACCGGGACATCGAGGACATCTGCAAAGCCGGCATCCCCCTGGTCACCACCCAGGGGGCGGGCGGCGGCATCTCCATCATGGAGGGTTTCTCCCTGGACACCACCGTCTTCACCAAACAGGAGCTGGCGGCCATCTTCACGGGGCTGAAGTCCCTGGACAGCGTCTCCCGCTACGCCTCCGGTGAAACCCTGGCCCGGAAGATCGGCGGCAGCCAGGCCGTCAGCCTGGCCGACCATATGGCCATCGACCTGGCCTCCCACTACAAGGACGATCTGGCGTCCAAGCTGGAACAGATGAAAGCCGCCATCCAGGCGTCCCGGTGCATCTCCTTCCGCTATTACTACGAAAAGGGCGAGGCGGACAAGCTGATAGAGCCCTGCCTGCTGGTCTTCAAATGGTCTGACTGGTACGTCTTCGGCTTCTGCAGGCAGCGGCAGGACTTCCGCCTGTACAAGCTGCGCCGCCTGTGGAACCTGGAGAAGACGGAGGAGCCCTTCTCCCCCAGGGAAATCCCGGAGGAGAAAAAGCGCTTCGGCTCCCACATGACGGACGACTACATGGTCGCCGCCCTCTACGACCCCTCCCTGAAATACCGCCTGGTGGAGGAATACCGCCCCGCCTGCTTCACCCCGCGGGAAGACGGCAGGCTCTATGCGGAATGGGGCTTCACCACCCGGGAACAGGCCGTG
>OFFF01000369.1_pt1 | contig 35090 bp, 49 predicted proteins | sample 1521301 | NCBI WGS metagenome assembly OFFF01 (sample SAMEA3504101, study PRJEB24116) | mouse gut metagenome | biome: mouse gut; feature: mouse-associated habitat; material: faeces | place: Denmark | collected 2011
TGGGAATCAAGACATATCGTCCCTATACACCTTCCAGAAGGCATATGACAGGTTCTGACTTCTCTGAGATCACCAAGAAGACTCCGGAGAAGAGCCTGTGTACTTCTTTAAAGAAGCATTCCGGCCGCAACAACCAGGGCAAGATTACCGTGAGACATAAGGGCGGCGGATGCAGAAGAAAATACAGAATCATCGATTTCAAGAGAAACAAGGACGGCATCCCCGCAACGGTCATCGGCATTGAGTACGATCCCAACAGGTCCGCCAATATCGCCCTGATCTGCTACGCAGACGGCCAGAAGTCCTATATCATCGCTCCTCAGGGACTGACCGACGGCATGAAGGTCATGAACGGGCCCAACGCGGAAGTGAGAGTGGGCAACTGTCTGCCTCTGTCCGAGATTCCCGTAGGTACCATGGTGCACAACATCGAGCTGTATCCCGGCAACGGCGGCCAGCTGGTCCGTTCCGCGGGCAACAGCGCACAGCTGATGGCTAAGGAAGGCAAGTACGCCACCCTGCGTCTCCCCTCCGGCGAGATGAGAATGGTTCCCCTGGTATGCCGTGCAACGGTAGGCATCGTGGGCAATGCTGACCACAACCTGATCAACATCGGTAAAGCGGGCCGCAAGCGCCACATGGGCATCCGTCCTACAGTGCGCGGTTCCGTCATGAACCCCAACGACCATCCTCACGGCGGCGGCGAAGGCAAGACGGGTATCGGACGTCCGGGTCCTTCCACTCCTTGGGGCAAGCCGGCACTGGGCCTTAAGACACGTAAGGGCAAGAAGGCATCCGACAGGTTGATTGTGAGAAGACGCGACGGCAGGGCAATCAAGTAATAATGAGGAGGAAAGACAATGGCTAGATCACTTAAAAAAGGACCTTTCGCAGATGAAAGCCTGTTAAAGAAAATAGATGCTTTAAATGCTTCAGGACAGAAGCAGGTCATCAAGACCTGGTCCCGTCGTTCTACAATTTTCCCTTCCTTTGTGGGACACACTATTGCAGTTCATGACGGCAGAAAGCATGTACCTGTATATGTTACCGAGGACATGGTTGGCCATAAGCTTGGCGAATTCGTCGCAACCAGGACCTACCGCGGCCACGGTAAGGACGAGAAAAAGTCCAAGGTTAGGTAAGGATTAAGGAGGGTATAGATCTATGGCTAAGGGACATAGAAGTCAGATTAAGAGAGAGAGAAATGCACAGAAGGACACAAGGCCTTCGGCAAAATTGTCTTATGCGAGAGTATCCGTGCAGAAAGCATGCTTCGTGCTGGATGCTGTCAGAGGCAAGGATGTGGAGACCGCGCTTGCAATTTTACAATATAATCCCAGATATGCTTCCAGCCTTATCAAGAAGCTGATTGAGTCGGCAATCGCCAACGCGGAGAACAACAATGGAATGAACAGGGATAACCTTTACATCGCAGAGTGCTACGCGAACAAGGGACCTACCATGAAGCGCATCAAACCCAGGGCACAGGGCCGTGCTTACAGGATTGAGAGAAGAATGAGCCATATCACTGTTGTGCTGGACGAGAGGAAGTAGGGAAAGGAGCGGACGAATAAATGGGACAGAAAGTTAATCCTCATGGCTTAAGAGTCGGAGTAATTAAAGAGTGGGATTCCAGATGGTACGCTGAGGCTGATTTTTCAGATTATCTCGTGGAAGATTACAATATCAGAAAGTACCTGAAGAAGAAATTATACAGCGCGGGTGTCTCCAAGATTGAAATCGAGAGGGCATCCGACCGCATCAGAGTCATCATCCACACCGCAAAGCCCGGTGTCATCATCGGTAAGGGCGGCGCGGAAATCGAAGTCACCAAGGCTGAGCTTTCCAAGATGACCGACAAGAAGGTCCTGATCGACATCAAGGAGATCAAGAGGCCTGACAAGGACGCGCAGCTGGTGGCCGAGAACATCGCACAGCAGCTGGAGAACCGCGTATCCTTCAGACGTGCCATGAAATCCTGCATGGGCAGGACCATGAAGTCAGGCGCGCTGGGAATCAAGGCTGCCTGCGCAGGACGTCTGGGCGGCGCGGACATCGCCCGCACCGAGTTCTACAGCGAGGGAACGATTCCCCTTCAGACACTGAGAGCTGACATCGACTACGGCTTCGCTGAGGCGGACACCACCTACGGCAAGGTCGGAGTCAAGGTTTGGATTTATAAAGGCGAGATACTTCCTACAAAAGGAAATCAGGCGGAAGGGAGTGATAAATAATGTTAATGCCCAAGAGAGTAAAACATCGTAAACAGTTCCGCGGCAGTCTGTCCGGCAAAGCAATGAGAGGCAATACCATCACTCACGGTGAGTATGGTCTGGTGGCTACGGAGCCCTGCTGGGTAAGGTCCAATCAGATTGAGGCGGCACGTATCGCTCTGACCCGTTACACAAAGCGTACCGGACAGGTGTGGATCAAGATTTTCCCCGACAAGCCTGTGACGGCAAAGCCTGCCGAGACGCGTATGGGTTCCGGCAAAGGTTCTGTGGAGTATTGGGTAGCAGTCGTTAAGCCCGGCCGTGTCATGTTCGAGATTGCCGGTGTTCCCGAGGATCAGGCAAAGGAGGCATTGCGCCTGGCAATGCATAAGCTTCCCTGCAAATGTAAAATCATTGCAAAGGCAGATTCGGAAGGCGGTGTAGAATAATGAAATCTAGTAAATTTGTAGAAGAATTGAAGAACAAGTCCGTAGAAGAGTTACAGAAGGATCTTGTCACTGCAAAAAAAGAGCTTTTCAATTTGAGATTCCAGAACGCAACCAACCAGCTGGACAATACGGCAAGGATCAAAGAAGTGAGGAAGAACATTGCGCGTATTAACACAGTCATTACCGAGAAGTCAAGAGCGTAATTGTCCCAGGGCAATGAAAGGAGATCAATCGTGGAAAGAAATTTGAGAAAAGTGCGTACTGGCAAGGTTACCAGTAACAAGATGGATAAGACAATCGTCGTGGCGATCGAAGAGCATGTAAAGCATCCCCGCTATAAGAAAATCGTGAAGCGTACCTACAAGCTGAAGGCTCATGACGAGAATAACGACTGCAACATCGGAGATACCGTCAAGGTCATGGAGACAAGGCGTCTGTCCAAGGACAAGAGATGGAGACTTGTCGAAATCATAGAAAAAGCCAAATAAGTTTGGCCGGTTCATGTGAAATTTGGCCGTAAAATCGGCGAAGGAGGAAAATCATGATTCAGCAGGAGACAAGACTGAAAGTCGCTGATAACACCGGTGCGAAAGAACTGCTTTGCATCCGCGTCATGGGCGGCTCTACGAGAAGATATGCACATGTCGGTGATGTGATAGTCGCTACCGTGAAAGATGCAACACCAGGCGGCGTTGTCAAGAAGGGCGACGTAGTGAAGGCAGTAGTGGTCCGCACGGTGAAGGAAGTTCGCCGCAAGGATGGTTCCTATATCCGGTTCGACGAGAATGCAGCCGTAATCATCAAGGAAGACAAGACCCCCAGAGGTACCCGTATTTTCGGGCCGGTGGCGAGAGAGCTTCGTGAGAAACAGTTCATGAGAATTGTATCTCTGGCTCCCGAAGTGTTATAAGGAGGTGCGACATGGCCACATTGAAGATTAAAAAGGGCGATACCGTGAAGGTGATTGCCGGCAAAGACTGTAATGCAGAGGGAAAGGTAGTTTCCATCGATGTGAAGAAGCACAGGGTCGTGGTGGAAGGCGTGAACATGATTACCAAGCATGCGAAGCCCTCGGCTGCGAATCCCAATGGCGGCATCGTCCGCAAGGAAGCTCCTATTGATATTTCCAACGTAATGCTTGTCTACAAGGGAGTGCCCACAAGGGTCGGCTTCAAGATGGAGGGAGACAAGAAAGTGCGTTTCTCTAAGAAAACAGGCGAAGTGATTGACTAATCCAACTGTGTGCAGCACAGTTTGGGAAGGAGGAACAGAAAGTGGCAAGATATAAAGAAGCGTACTACGAGACGGTCGTAGACGCAATGACGAAGAAATTTGGATATAAGAATGTTATGGAAGTTCCTAAGCTTGAGAAGATCGTCATCAACATGGGCGTCGGTGAAGCCAAGGAAAATCCCAAGGTTCTTGAAAATGCCGTCTCTGACATGGAAATCATCACCGGCCAGAAGGCAGTCCTTACCAAAGCGAAGAAGTCTATCGCGAATTTCAAGATTCGTGAGGGCATGAACATCGGCTGCAAGACCACCCTGCGCGGCGAGAAGATGTATGAGTTCCTTGACCGCCTGGTGAACCTTGCCCTGCCCCGCGTGCGTGACTTCAGAGGCGTCAATCCCAATGCTTTCGACGGCAGAGGAAACTATGCCCTCGGCATCAAGGAGCAGTTCATCTTCCCTGAGATCGAGTATGACAAGATTGACAAGACCAGAGGTATGGACGTCATCATCGTGACCACCGCGAAGACCGATGAGGAAGCGCGCGAGCTGTTGACACTGTTCAATATGCCTTTCGCAAAACAATAAGGAGGTAGATTTTTCATGGCTAAGACATCGATGAAGATTAAACAGCAGCGCAAGCCGAAGTTCTCCACCCAGGCTTATACGCGTTGCAAGATTTGTGGCCGTCCCCACGCTTACTTAAGAAAGTATGGCATTTGCAGAGTCTGCTTCCGCGAGCTGGCATACAAGGGGCAGATTCCCGGCGTCAAGAAGGCGAGCTGGTAAAGGCATGGCAAGTGAGCAGGTAGGTTGCTCGCCTGCGAGCTGGTAAGAAGGAGGAAAATACAATGACAATGAGCGATCCCATCGCAGATATGCTTACAAGAATCCGTAACGCAAATTCTGCCAAGCATGACACGGTAGACATCCCTGCTTCCAAGATGAAGCTGGCAATCGCACAGATCCTTCAGGATGAGGGTTATATCAATAAATATGATGTGATTGACGACGGCAACTTCAAGGCTATCCATATCACCCTGAAGTACGGCGCCGACAAGAACGAGAAGATTATTTCCGGTATCAAGAGGATTTCAAAGCCGGGTCTCCGGGTATACGCAGGCAAGGACGAGCTGCCCAGGGTACTGGGAGGTTTGGGCATTGCCATCATTTCCACCAACCAGGGCGTGATCACGGACAAAAAGGCGCGCGAGCTGCAGGTGGGCGGCGAAGTATTGGCGTTCGTCTGGTAACAGGATGAAAAGAAATTCTAAGGCGTCAAAGTACGCCGCCTAAGAATTTCTAAGTTTCATCCGGAAGAATGCCAAGGGCAGGCATTCTTCTGGACTTGCGGAATGGGAGGATGCCAGGCGAACAAGTTCGCTTCGGGAAGGTGTTCTTCTGGAATCGCGGAATGGGAGGATGCCAGGCGGACGGGTTCGTTTTGGGAAGGCGTTCTTCTGGACTTGCAGAAATTGGAAAATGTTTTATAAAATATAGGAGGTACGGGCATGTCACGTATAGGTAGGATGCCAATCGCGGTTCCCGCGGGCGTAACCGTGGAAATTGCAGAAAATAACAAGGTGACCGTCAAAGGTCCCAAGGGCACTCTAGAGAGAGTGTTGCCCTCTGAGATGGAAATCAAGATGGAAGGCGCGGAGGTTCATGTAAGCAGGCCCAATGACCTGAAGAAGATGAAGTCTCTCCATGGCCTTACAAGGACCCTTATCAATAACATGGTGACAGGCGTCACCCAGGGTTACGAGAAGAAGCTGGAAGTCAACGGCGTAGGCTACAGAGCCGCCAAGTCCGGCAAGAAGCTGACCCTGAACCTGGGATATTCCCACCCCGTGGAGATGGAAGATCCCGAGGGAGTAGAGTCCGTGGTGGAAGGTACCAACGTGATCATCGTCAAGGGAATCGACAAAGAGAAAGTCGGCCAATTCGCTGCTGAGATCAGAGACAAGAGAAGACCGGAGCCTTACAAGGGCAAGGGCATCAAGTATGCTGATGAAGTCATCAGACGTAAAGTTGGTAAGACCGGTAAGAAATAATAGATAAGGAGAGTATGAAGATGGTTAACAAGAAGTCAAGAAAAGAAGTACGTGTGAAAAAGCACATGAGAATTCGTAACCGCTTCAGTGGCACCGCCGAGAGACCTCGTCTGTGCGTGTTCAGAAGCAATAATCATATGTATGCTCAAATTATCGATGATACTGTTGGGAATACATTAGTATCCGCTTCCACCCTTGAGAAAGACATCAAGGCAGAGCTTACGAAGACCAATAACGTTGATGCGGCGGCATACCTGGGGACTGTCATCGGCAAGAGGGCAGTCGAAAAAGGAATCAGTAAGGTTGTCTTTGACAGAGGCGGCTATATATATCAGGGTAAAGTTGCAGCATTAGCTGACGCAGCCAGAGAAGCTGGCCTGGAATTCTAGGAAAGGAAGAGGAACACACCATGAAACAGACAATCATAGATGCAAGCCAGTTCGAATTGACCGATAAGGTTGTAGCCATCAAGCGTGTTGCCAAGACCGTCAAGGGCGGCCGCAACATGCGCTTCACTGCCCTGGTGGTGGTAGGAGACGGCAACGGCCATGTGGGCGCGGGACTCGGCAAAGCTGTAGAAATCCCTGAGGCTATCCGCAAGGGAAAGGAAGATGCGATGAAGCACCTGGTGAACGTCGCATTGGATGACAACAACTCTATTTCGCACGATTTCATCGGTAAGTACGGTTCCGCCAATGTGCTGCTCAAGAAGGCTCCCGAAGGTACAGGAATCATCGCCGGAGGTCCTGCCCGTGTGGTATGTGAGCTTGCCGGCATCAAGAATATCCGTACCAAGTCCCTTGGCTCGAACAACAAGCAGAATGTCGTCCTTGCCACGATCACCGGTTTAAGCCAGCTGAAGTCGCCGGAGGAAGTGGCCAGGAGCCGCGGGAAATCCGTTGAGGAGATACTGGCGTAATACGATGAAAAGTTCCATCGGTAGAAAGGAGAGCAACAATGGCAGATACAGATAAGAAATTAAAGATCACTCTGGTAAGGTCCACGATCGGGGCCGTGGCAAAGAATAAGGCAATCGTTGAGTCCATGGGCCTTCGCAAGATCGGCAAGACGATCATCCTTCCCGATAACGCTGCCACGAGAGGACAGATTCGCCGTGTGAGCCATTTACTGAAAGTCGAAGAAATATAGTCGAAAAGGAGGTGTTCGAGATGGAATTATCCAATTTAAGACCTGCGAAAGGTTCTAAGCACAATGATTTCAGGAGAGGCCGCGGACATGGTTCCGGAAACGGCAAGACCGCCGGCAAGGGACATAAGGGGCAGAAGGCCCGTTCCGGAGCTCCCAGAATCGGTTTCGAAGGCGGTCAGATGCCTTTGTACAGACGTATCCCTAAGAGAGGCTTCACGAATATCAATTCCAAGGAAATCATCGCCATCAATGTAAGCGATCTGGAGCGTTTTGAGGACGGCGCCACCGTAGACGTGAATACGCTGCTCGAGACGGGCGTCATCAAGAAGCGGGGGGACGGCGTGAAGGTCCTGGGGAACGGAAAACTTACCAAAAAGCTCAATGTCAAGGTAGACGCGTACAGTGCATCCGCAAAAGAAATAATTGAGGCGCTTGGTGGAACAGCAGAGGTGATGTAATGTTAACAACGCTGAAAAACGCATTCAAAATTAAAGAGCTCAGGGACAAGATTCTCTTTACCTTCGCCATGCTGGTTGTGATCCGTATCGGATCACAGCTGCCTGTGCCGGGGGTGAACGGCGAGTATTTCAGGAGCTGGTTCGCGGCCCAGGGGGGCGGCGCTTTTAGCTTCTTTGATGCGATTACCGGCGGTTCGTTCATCAATATGTCCATTTTGGCCTTGAATATCAGCCCTTACATTACATCTTCCATCATCATGCAGCTGCTGACGATTGCAATCCCCAAGCTGGAGGAGATGCAGCGCGACGGCGAGGAAGGACGGAGGAAGATTGTCTCCATCACGAGATATGTAACGGTGGGCCTGGCCCTGATCCAGTCCACAGCCATGGCCATCGGCTTTGGAAGGCAGGGATATCTGATAGACTACAATGCATTGAACGTAATCTGCGCGGTTGCAACGCTTACTGCGGGCAGTGCGTTTCTCATGTGGATTGGTGAACGGATCACCGAGAACGGTATTGGAAACGGTATTTCCATCGTCCTGGTCATCAACATCATTTCCAGGCTGCCGGAGGACTTGGGCAATCTGTTTGAACAGTTCGTGTTCGGTAAGGCTCCTGCCACGGCAGTGCTCGCCGCAGTGATCATCTTCGCGGTGATTATTGCCATGGTAGTGCTGGTCATCATCCTGAATGACGGCGTCCGCCGGATTCCTGTGCAGTATGCCAACAAGGTGCAGGGCAGAAGAATGGTGGGGGGACAGACATCCAACATTCCGCTGAAGGTGAACACGGCGGGTGTCATCCCTGTCATTTTCGCCCAGTCGCTTATGACGCTTCCGATTTATATCTCCTCTTTTGCGGGATATTCGGGCACGGGCGTATGGAGCGAGGTGCTGAAGTATCTGGACTCCCGCTATTGGTGCAGTCCCAGCCAGCTGAGGTATTCCATAGGATTGCTGGTGTATATCGTATTGATTATCTTCTTTGCGTATTTTTATACGTCCATCACTTTCAATCCTCTGATGATTGCCGACAATATGAAGAAGCAGGGCGGCTTTATTCCAGGCATCAGGCCCGGAAAGCCCACCAGCGATTATCTGAACAAGGTCCTGAACTATATCGTGTTCATCGGCGCGGTAGGTCTGACAATCATCGCGGTGCTGCCGTATCTGTTCAGCGGCGTATTCAATGCAAACGTATCTTTCGGCGGCACAAGTCTTATCATCATTGTCAGTGTAGTGCTTGAGACCATGAAACAGGTGGAATCACAGATGCTCGTCCGCAATTACAAGGGCTTCTTGGAGAAATAGGAGCGAAAACCGAGGGCTGGAAGCTTTCGGCTTGGAGCATGAAGCTTACAGGAGGGGCTTTCCCGTGGATTGGGGAAGCTCCTCTTATAAAATATCCCGGACATCCCAGGGCAATTCAGGGTCAGGGAATCCGGGTTTGGGCCGCCATGGTGAGGCGGCATGGAGGTAAGAATGAAAATTATTATGTTGGGAGCGCCTGGTGCCGGAAAAGGGACACAGGCCAAGATGATTGCAGAGAAATACGGGATTCCCCATGTGTCCACAGGAGATATCTTCCGGGCCAATATCAAGAACGGCACGGCGCTTGGCAAGGAGGCGAAGCAGTACATGGATCAGGGCCTTTTGGTGCCGGATGAGCTGACGGTGAAGATTCTGCTGGACAGGGTGGCCCAGGAAGACTGTGCCGGCGGCTATGTGCTGGACGGCTTCCCCAGGACGATTCCCCAGGCCCAGGTGCTGGACGAGGCTCTGGGAAAACAGAACGAGAGCATTGACTATGCGGTGGATGTGGATGTGCCGGACGAGAACATCGTGAAGAGGATGTCGGGCAGACGTGCCTGTCTGAAGTGCGGCGCCACCTATCATGTGGAGCATATACCGCCCAAGCAGGAGGGAATCTGCGACAGCTGCGGATCCGATCTGGTGCTGCGGGACGACGATAAGCCCGAGACGGTGCAGAACAGGCTGAAAGTGTACCATGAGCAGACGCAGCCCCTGATTGAGTACTACACACAGAAGGGCATCCTGCGGACGGTGGACGGGACTATGGACATGGAGGAAGTGTTCCGTGCAATCGTGGCCATACTGGGATAGGAATTGGTGCCATGGCGATTATAATTAAAACAGAAGATCAAATCAAGCTGATCCGGGAATCCTGCAGGCTGCTGGCCATCGTGCACAAGGAGCTGGAGGAGATGATACGTCCCGGCATAACCACCAGGGAGATCGACATCAGGGGGGACAGCTTGATACGGAAGCTGGGGGGGATTCCGAATTTCCTCCATTACAATGGATTTCCGGCGAGCATCTGCGTGTCTGTGAACGATGAGGTGGTGCATGGCATCCCCAGCAAGCACCGCGTCTTACAGGAGGGCGACATTGTGAGCCTGGACGCAGGGATGATTTATAAAGGCTACCATTCCGATGAGGCAAGGACCCACGGAGTCGGCAAAATCAGCCCGGAGGCCCAGAAGCTTATCGATGTGACCAGGGAAAGCTTCTTCGCGGGCCTGGAGAAAGCGAAAGCCGGGAACCACCTTTTTGAGATTTCCAATGCGATAGCTGCGTATGTCAAGCCCCACGGCTACGGCATCGTGCGGGATCTGGTGGGACACGGCGTGGGGACGAAGCTCCACGAGGATCCCCAGATTCCCAACTTCGCGCAGATAAAGAGAGGGCCGAAGCTCCGTCCCGGCATGACCCTGGCCGTGGAGCCTATGATCAATATGGGCCGGCCGGACGTGGAATGGCTGGATGATGACTGGACCGTAGTCACAGAGGACGGCTCCCTGTCGGCGCATTATGAGAATACTATTCTGATTACGGACGGCGAGCCGGAGATTCTCACGGTATGCTGACACGGCGGAGGGCGGAATGAGCATGATAGGACAGCTGGCGGCTTCCAGGGCCGGGCATGACAAGGATACGGTGTATGTGATCGTAGGGCAGAAAGACGACTTTGTGTACGTGTGCGACGGAAAGCGGAAGCTGCCCGATGCGCCGAAAAAGAAGCGCAGGAAACATGTACAGCCGATCAACGAGTGGGTGGATGCTGAATTGCTTGCCAGGCTGCGAAGCGGCGGGACGGTGCATCCGGCGGAAATCAAATATGCATTGAAGCAGTATGCAAGGAAAAGCAGTCAAGATTGAAAATGGAGGAAATATATGTCTAAAAGTGATGTAATCGAAATCGAGGGTACCGTGGTAGAGAAGCTTCCGAACACCATGTTCCAGGTAGAGCTGGAGAACGGACATCGGGTGCTGGCACATATCAGCGGCAAGCTGCGCCAGAACTTCATCCGCATCCTTCCCGGGGACAGGGTGACGCTGGAACTGTCTCCCTACGACCTGACCAAGGGGCGCATCATCTGGAGAGATAAATAATGTGGGAAGGACCTTTCGGAAGCCATCGAAATATTCCTATAAGAATGAAATATTGAGAAAAAATGGTTGCAAAGAGGGTTTTCCCATGTTATAATACAAAATGGTCTTTTTTGAAAGGAGGGTTTAACGTGAAGGTTAGATCATCAGTAAAACCAATGTGCGAAAAGTGCAAGATCATCAAGAGAAAAGGACGCATCAGAGTAATCTGCGAGAATCCGAAACACAAGCAGAGACAGGGATAATCACCGCATGAGTGCAGTCCCGGATGGTGCTGCGCCGTGTCAAGTGAGTACTTGTCCTGTTTTTATGTGCGGCTGAACCAACGGCAAAGATGCGGGCACAGGCGTGCCTGAAGTTTTGTGCGTTGATTATCATAGAACTGGGATAGGGCTTACGGGAGATTACTTCTTGATACCAAGATGAAAAGATTTTCTAAAGTTCCAAAGTACGGAACTTAAGAAAATCTAAGTTTCATCTATGAAAAGTGTGCAAGCACATTTTTCAGGGTGGCACAGGTTATAAGTCTTGGAAAGATCGGATGGATCAGATGCAAAATGAGAGTCCGGTTGGGTGGAAGCCCCAATCAATTAGTAACAGAAAATGGAGGAAATGTAAATGGCTCGTATCGCAGGTGTTGACTTACCTAGGGAGAAACGTATTGAAATCGGACTGACCTATATCTATGGAATCGGCAGGACTACCTCTAACAAACTTTTGAAAGAGTCGGGCGTGAATCCGGATACCAGAGTGCGGGACGTCACCGATGACGAAGTGAAGAGAATCACGGAGGCTATCGAGAAGCTTGGCGTCGTGGTGGAAGGTGACCTGAGGCGCGAAGTGGCGCTGAACATCAAGAGGCTTCAGGAAATCGGCTGCTATCGCGGCATCCGTCATCGCAAGGGCCTTCCTGTCCGCGGTCAGAATACCAAGAACAATGCCAGGACCCGCAAAGGACCCAAGAGAACTGTTGCGAACAAGAAGAAGTAATAGGACAGGTTTTCAAGTAACTGCAGAATGATGAGAAAGTAGGTTAGTTTAAAATGGCGAAACAAGTTGCAAAAAAAGTGACAAAAAAGCGCGTAAAGAAAAACGTTGAACGCGGACAGGCACATATCCAGTCTTCTTTTAACAATACTATTGTTACATTGACGGATACCCAGGGGAACGCCCTGAGCTGGGCAAGTGCCGGTGGTCTGGGATTTAGAGGTTCAAGGAAATCTACTCCATATGCCGCGCAGATGGCGGCAGAGACAGCTACTAAGGCCGCATTGATACATGGGCTGAAGTCTGTGGACGTATTCGTGAAAGGACCTGGTTCAGGGCGCGAGGCCGCTATCAGGGCGCTTTACGCATGTGGCCTGGAGGTAGTGAGCATCCGTGACGTGACCCCTGTCCCTCACAATGGGTGCAGGCCGCCTAAGCGCCGCAGAGTATAGTGCGGGAAGAGAAGTTCAGGTTGTTGGAGGAAGGTGCTTTGGCACTGTAAACAGACAAGAAAGTTGAGGAAAAGGAAAAATGGCAGTAAATCGAGTACCCGTATTGAAGAGATGCAGAGCTTTGGGATTGGAGCCTTCTTATTTGGGCTATGACAAGAAGTCTAAGAGACAGAACCTGAAGGCCGGCAAGAAAGTGAGTGAGTACGGCCTGCAGCTTCGGGAGAAGCAGAAGGCGAAGTTCATCTACGGCGTTCTGGAGAAGCCTTTCAGGAACTATTACAACAAGGCCGACAGAATGAAGGGCATGACCGGTGAGAACCTGATGGTCATGCTGGAGAGAAGGCTGGACAACGTGGTGTTCAGAATGGGATTGGCCAGAACCAGAAGAGAGGCGAGACAGGTGGTAGGCCACAAGCACATCATGGTGAACGGCAAGAAGGTGAATATCCCTTCCTATCTGATCAAAGCCGGCGATGTCATCGAACTCACGGAAAAGGCAAGGTCCATGCAGAGGTACAAGGAAATCGTCGAGGTGACCGGCGGCAGACTGGTGCCTGACTGGATGGAAGTTGATTTAGAAGGTCTGAAAGGCACGATAAAGAACCTTCCCACCAGAGAAATGATTGATGTTCCTGTGAATGAAATGCTTATTGTCGAGTTGTACTCCAAGTAAGCCCTGCTGGCCTCTGAGGCCATATTCCGCCGCTATGTGGGGTGGATATGGCTTCGGAGCGCTTGTGCATTGACAAACAAAAAAAGGAGGGTATTCGAGTGTTTGATTTTGAGAGACCTAATATTGAGGTTGCTGAGATTTCAGAAGACAAGAAGTATGGCAGATTCATAGTGGAGCCTTTGGAAAGAGGCTACGGCATCACTCTTGGCAATTCTTTGAGGAGAATCATGCTTTCATCTCTGCCTGGAGCCGCAGTCAGCCAGATTAAGGTTGAAGGCGTCCTGCATGAGTTCAGCGCTGTCCCCGGCATCAAGGAGGACGTGACAGAAATCATCATGAACATCAAAAGCCTCGCTATCAAGAACAACAGCGAGACCAATGAGGCCAAGACAGCATACATTGAGTACGAAGGCGAAGGCATCGTGCACGCTTCTGATATCCAGGCAGACCAGGATATCGAGATTTTGAACCCGGATTTGGTGATTGCCACGCTCTGCGGCAAGGACGCCAAGCTTTACATTGAGCTGACCATTACCAAGGGCCGAGGCTATGTGAGCGCCGATAAGAACAAACACGAGGATTTACCGATTGGTGTCATCGCCATCGATTCTATATACACACCTGTTGAAAGAGTAAATGTTTCGGTAGAGAATACCCGTGTAGGGCAGATTACCGATTATGATAAGCTGACGCTGGATGTGTTCACCAACGGAACCCTTGCACCGGACGAGGCAGTGAGCCTTGCGGCGAAGGTGCTGAGCGAACACCTGAGTCTTTTCATTGACCTGTCCGAAAATGCCAAGACCGCGGAGGTCATGGTGGAGAAGGAAGACGACGAGAGGGAGAAGGTGCTGGAGATGAGCATCGACGAACTGGAGCTCTCCGTCCGTTCCTTCAACTGCCTGAAGAGGGCCGGCATCAATACGGTGGAGGAACTGTGCAACAAGACTTCCGAGGATATGATGAAGGTCCGCAACCTTGGGCGGAAGTCCCTGGAAGAGGTATTGGCTAAGCTGAAGGAGTTGGGGCTGCAGCTGAACCCTAGCGAAGAAGGATAATCTGCAGATGGTAAATCCAAAAGGTTCATCTGTGGTTCATCTCTAAATGGATATCAAAGAGCCGCAAAAGCGGATGCACTCGGTGAGTAAGACCAAAGGGCGTGGCCGGGTGTACCATGAAAGGAGAAAGGAATACTATTATGGCAAAGTACAGAAAATTAGGCAGGACATCACCCCAGAGAAAGGCGCTTTTGAGAAATCAGGTGACGGCGCTTCTGTATCATGGAAAGATTGTCACCACGGAGGCCAGGGCTAAGGAAGTGCGCAAGATTGCGGAGCATCTGATTGCTATGGCTGTCAGGGAGAAGGACAATTTCGAGACGGTGACGGTCACTGCGAAGGTTCCCGTAAAGGACAAGGACGGAAAGCGCGTCAAGGAAGTGGTGGACGGCAAGAAGGTCACGAAGTTTGAGAGCGTAGAGAAGGAAATCAAGAAGGACCTTCCTTCCAGGCTCCATGTGAGACGTCAGATTCTGAGAGTGCTTTATCCGGTGGTGTATGTTCCCACTGAGGCTGCGGGACGTAAGAGAAATACCAAGGAAGTAGACTTGGTGGCAAAGCTTTTTGACGAGTATGGGCCCAAGTATGAGAATCGCCATGGCGGTTATACCAGAATCATCAAGAAAGGCCCCCGTAAGGGCGATGCGGCCATGGAGGTCATTCTGGAGCTCGTCTAAGGGCTTCCCTTCCACGAAGAGAGCGTGGAAGAAAGGAATGGCGCGGTTTGCGAAAAATGATAGCAATGAGACAAAGGGAGCCAATGTGAGTTGGTTCCCTTTTTACGACACAGGGACGAGGGGAAGGCGTTTGCGGGGCCGCGGATCTCCGGCGGCCGGCAGAAGGAATCAGTTGGTTTTCTGGAAGTGCTGGTAATCCTTTACGCTGTTCCAGTTGCCGCCCCAGATGAAGCCGTGGCTGGTGAAGAGCTTATAGCATAGATCGTCCTCGTCGATTTTATAGGGAAAGCGCGCGCTGCGGTCAGCGTAGGGGAGGGCGGAGGGAGGAGACACTTCCTCCGTGCCGTCCTGGGCATAGGTGATGTAAGGGTTGTACAAAGGATTGATATCGATGGCCAGGCCGTAGGCATGCTTCGACAGGCGGTCGCTTTCCTCCACCGGGCGATAGTTGAAGCAGGAGGTATTGTTGTCCTCCATGGAGGCGGTGTCATCGCCGTCGTAGGCCTCGATCAGGAGGACTTTTTCCAGACGGTATTCATTGCGGTAGAGCTCCTGGAAAATCTCTGTCAGGTCCTGGGCGATGGCAGCGTTGCAGATCAGTTCCCCCTCGGCGGAATCGCCTTCGAAGTCATAGTGGAGGATGTGCACATACATAAGCTCCTGGAAAGTGATTTCCGGTTCCGCAGCCTCTGGGCTGTCGTCAGGGGCAGGGAAGGAAATGCCTGTCATATAGCGGCGGAGGTTGTCGGAAATGGGCTCATAATAGAATCCCTCGGCCAGGGTGACGCGCTGTTCCAGCTGGCTGGAGCCGTTCAGGGAAGCGCCCACCAGAGAAGAGGCTGTGTCAGGCTGTGCAGTCTCGTCGGAAGAGGCCGTGCCGGGCTGTCCAGCCTCGTCGGAAGAGGCCGTGCCGGGCTGTGCAGTCTCGTCGGAAGAGCCGTCTTCGGGCTGTTCCGGTTCACTCACTGAGCTGTCTCCGGGCCGATTCGATTCGCCGGAGATATCGGAATCCGCAAGGGCATCGCTTGAGCCATCTTCGCCGTCATCGTCAGAATCCAGAGAAGTGCCGTTGATGCTGGCATATTCGTCCAGGCTCATGGAATTCCTCGCGGCCAATCGGCTCAGGCTGCCTGCGATGACTACGATGGCAGCCAGGATAACGATCATTTTCAGAATCTTGTCTCTATCCATAGGGGAAGCTTCCTTTCTGTGCGGTTTCGGGGGTGTGGAAAATACAGCGGCAAATCAAAAGCGCATATGTCAAGGATATCATAAGGAGAAGATTTTGTAAATTGCCGCCTTGAAACATTTTTGGACATTCCCTGCCGGCGGTTTCCTGTTTTGCATTAGAATCTGAGAGAGCCGCAGAATGCCGGAGTGTCCTTCTTGGGAAAAACAGTTGTAATCATCCGGGAAATTTAATATAATATGAGACAGAAAAAACAGGCCTGCGCACCGGGCCGCGGAGGAAGAGGAACGGGAGTCTATGGGAATCGTCAAGACAAAAGATTTGACCTATGAATATGTCAGGCGGGACGAGGAAGGGAACGTGGAGGGCTTTACCACGGCTGTGGATCAGGTGAGCCTGGACATACGGAAAGGGGAGTTCGTCGCCATCCTGGGCCACAACGGATCCGGCAAGTCCACGCTGGCCAAGCATTTCAATGTGATTCTGAATCCCACGGAAGGGACGGTCTGGGTGGACGGCATGAATACCTCGGAGCAAGAGCGTGTCTGGGACATCCGCCAGCGGGCCGGGATGGTGTTCCAGAATCCCGACAACCAGATCATAGGCCAGGTGGTGGAGGAGGACGTGGGATTCGGCCCGGAGAACATGGGCATTCCCACGAAAGAGATTTGGGAGAGGGTGGAAGAGAGCCTGAAGGCCGTGGGCATGTACGAGTACCGCAAGCATTCCCCTAACAAGCTGTCCGGCGGGCAGAAGCAGAGGGTGTCCATCGCCGGGGTGCTGGCCATGCATCCGAAGTGCATCGTCCTGGACGAGCCCACCGCCATGCTGGATCCCAGCGGGCGCAGGGAGGTCATCAGGGCAGTCCGGGGGCTGAACGACGTGGAGGGCATCACGGTCATATTGATCACCCATTATATGGAAGAAATCATTCACGCGGACCGTGTGTTCGTCATGGACAGCGGCAAGATTGCCATGGAGGGCACCCCCCGGGAGATTTTTTCCCAGGTGGAGCGATTGAAGGAGCTGCGCCTGGACGTGCCCCAGGTGACGCTGTTGGCCTATGAACTGCAGAAAAAGGGCGTCAGGCTGCCCGACGGGATTCTGACTGCCCGGGAGCTGGCGGACGCCCTGGCGGAAATGAGGTAGGTATGTCGATTATATTGGACCATATCAGTTATGTATACGGTGAGGACGGGCCGATGGCGGTGAAAGCGCTGGACGATGTCTGCCTCCAGATTCCGGACGGGCAGTTCGTGGGCATCATCGGGCATACCGGATCCGGCAAGTCCACGCTGGTGCAGCATATGAACGGCCTGCTGAAAGCCACCAGCGGCCATATCTATTTTAACGGCGAGGATATCTACGACAGGGACTTTGAGATGAAAAAGCTGCGCAGCAAGGTTGGGCTGGTCTTCCAGTATCCCGAGCATCAGCTTTTTGAGATAGATGTATTCAGCGATGTGTGCTTCGGGCCGAAGAACCTGGGACTGGACAAGAAGGAGGCGGAGCTCCGCGCCTTCGATGCCCTGCGCAAGGTAGGTCTGCCCATGGAGCTGTACTATCAGTCCCCCTTTGAGCTGTCCGGCGGACAGAAGCGGCGGGCCGCCATCGCTGGGGTGCTGGCCATGGCGCCGGAGATGCTGATTCTGGACGAGCCCACCGCGGGCCTGGATCCTAAGGGAAGGGACGAGATACTGCACCAGATCAAGCAGCTGCAGACCCAGACCAATATGACGATTCTGCTGGTGTCCCACAGCATGGAGGACGTGGCGGAATATGTAGACAGAATTGTAGTCATGAACAAAGGGAAGGTCATGTATGACGATGTGCCCAAGAAAGTGTTCTCCCATTATAAGGAGCTGGAGGAGGTGGGGCTGGCGGCGCCCCAGGTCACTTACATCCTCCACGAGCTCCGGGAGCGGGGATTCCGGGTGGACGTGAACGCCACCACGATTGAGGAGGCGGCGGAAGCGGTGCTGCAGGCGCTGAAAAATGACGGAAAATGATACTCATCTATATGGAAAATGTTAGTGTTTGTGAGAATGAATTTCGGTAGGGGAGCGATATGCTGAGAGATATCACATTAGGACAATATTATCAGACGGAATCGGTGGTGCACAGGCTGGATCCCAGGGTGAAGCTGGGGGGGACGCTGCTTTTCATCATTTCCCTGTTCCTGTTCCGCAATTTCCTGGGATATGGGGTGGCGGTGGTGTTCTTGGGGGTGGTCATCGGCCTTTCCCATGTTCCTTTTCGATATATCGTAAAGGGAATGCGGGCGATTCTGTTTTTGCTGCTGATCACAGTGTTTTTTAATCTGTTCCTGACACCGGGGACGGAACTGGTCTCCTTCTGGAAGCTGACCATCACGGTAGAGGGGCTGCGGATGGCTGTCAACATTGCGGTCAGGCTGACCATGCTGATTATAGGCTCCTCCATCATGACCCTGACTACCACCCCCAACAACCTGACAGACGGCATGGAGAAAATGATGAAGCCTCTGAAGCTGTTCCGGGTGCCGGTACACGAGGTGGCCATGATCATGTCCATCGCCCTGCGGTTCATCCCGATTCTGCTGGAGGAGACGGACAAAATCATGAAAGCCCAGATTGCCAGGGGGGCGGATTTCGAGACCGGGAACATCGTAAAGCGGGCCAGGGCGCTGGTGCCTCTTCTGGTGCCGCTGTTCATATCCGCCTTCCGCAGGGCCAATGACCTGGCCATGGCCATGGAGGCCAGGTGCTATCGGGGCGGGGAGGGCAGGACGAAGATGAAGCCGCTTGTCTACCAGAAGCGGGACAGAATCGGGTATCTGTGCATCCTGTGCTATCTGGCCGTGGGCATCACGGTGGGGAGGCTGACGCTCTTCTGATTTGCCGGGTGCCGATTCCTGGCAGAGCTGCTGTGGACGGGGTACCGTATTCCGGGGGATTTCGCCGGGGAGGGAAGCGACAGGGCTGTGAGATGGGAAGAAATCGGGAAGCGCACTGCATGGCGCTGGGAGACGGCGGCTTCAGGGGCGCTGCTGAAGAAAGCTTCCGGCAGCCGGGAGGAAGGACAGAAGACAGAGTAGGAGACGGGAGAAAAGGAAAAGGGGAAATGGAGAGAAAGCGTATCCGTCTGACAGTTGCCTATGACGGCACCAACTATCATGGGTGGCAGCTGCAGAACAATGGAAATACAATCGAAGCGGAGCTGAACAGATGCCTTACGGAGCTGCTGAACGAGCCGATACAGGTGGTCGGCGCCAGCCGCACGGATTCCGGAGTGCATGCGCTGGGGAACGTGGCTGTGTTCGATACGGCGAGCAGGATGCCGGCAGGGAAGATTTCCTATGCGATGAACCAGAGGCTTCCGGAGGACATCCGTATCCAGAAGTCGGAGGAGGTGCCCGCGGACTGGCATCCCAGGCACTGTGAGAGCCGCAAGATTTACGAGTACCGAATCTACAGGGCGGAGTTCCCCATGCCTGTGAAACGGCTGTATTCGTATTTTACCTATCATTCCCTGGACGTGGAGAAGATGCGGGAGGCCGCCGCATATCTGGAGGGCAGACATGATTTCAAGAGCTTCTGCCAGGCAGGTTCCCAGGTCCAGAGCACGGTCCGGACCATCTACATGCTGTGGGTGGAGGAACAGGGGCCGGACATCGTGATCAGGGTGTGCGGGAACGGCTTCCTGTATAATATGGTGCGGATCATCGCGGGAACCCTGCTGGAGGTGGGGGAGGGGAAGCGGGAGCCGGAGTCCATGCAATGGGTCCTGGAGGCGGGAGACCGCGCCGCTGCCGGTCCCACCGCTCCGGCCCACGGCCTGACGCTGATGAAATATGAATTTTTGGCTTAGACATCCGAAAAGAATGTATTTTTTGGAAAATAATGATTGACAGAAGATACCGGCTATAGTACAATATTCAAGTGTGACAATGTTTCTGAATGCCAAGCCAAAGCCCCGGCGAAGCATTTGAAATAGAAGAAAACCGTCCCGCGAAATCTTGAAATGCAGCCCGGACATCTGCAGGACATGACGGAAACGGGATACCGACTCAAGGAAAACGCAATACGGAGGGAACGTAATGAAAACTTTTATGGCTAGTGAAGCTACAATCGATAGAAAATGGTATGTAGTAGACGCTGCGGGTATGACCTTGGGACGCCTTGCATCAGAGGTCGCCAAGGTTCTGAGAGGTAAGAACAAGCCTATCTTCACGCCTCACATGGACACAGGTGATTACGTAATTGTCATCAATGCTGAGAAGATCAAGGTGACAGGCAAGAAGCTTGACCAGAAGATTTATTATCATCATTCCGATTATGTGGGCAGCCTGAAAGAAGTCACCCTGAAAGAGAAGCTGGCCAAGAAGCCTGAGCAGGTGATTGAGCTGGCAGTCAAGGGCATGCTTCCCAAGGGACCTTTAGGAAGACAGATGTACAAGAAGCTTTACGTATACGCGGGACCTGAGCACAAGCATGCGGCTCAGAAGCCTGAGGTACTGACATTCTAAAGGATAGGAGGAGAAATCAATCATGGCTAAGACAGAGAGATACTATGGCACAGGCAGAAGAAAGAAATCCATCGCAAGAGTGTATCTGACACCCGGCAAAGGCGATGTTGTCATCAATAAGAGGAATATGGACGATTATTTCGGGATGGAGACCTTAAAGGTCATCGTCCGCCAGCCTTTCATGGCTACCGGCACCAATGAGAAGTTCGACGTGCTGGTGAACGTCCGCGGCGGCGGCTACACCGGACAGGCAGGTGCCATCAGGCACGGTATCGCAAGGGCGCTGCTCCAGGTGGACGCTGAGTACAGGCCGGTTCTGAAGAAGGAAGGCTTCCTGACCAGAGACCCTCGTATGAAGGAGAGGAAGAAGTACGGCCTCAAGGCGGCTCGTCGCGCTCCGCAGTTCAGCAAGCGATAATTCAAGCGGATATTGCAGAGAAAAGGCATTCCCCGGAAACCCAGTGTTTCCGGGGATTTCCTTATATTCTGAAATTCTATGGGACAGTCCAAAATCACGCAAAATTTTTACGGTAACTAACAAATGCAAAAATGTTTTCCTTGTGTCTTGTGCAAGACAGTGATATGATGTTAAAAACGGAAACAGGGAGGCATTGATGAACCGGACAGAGTATAAAAATCAATTCTACAAAGACCACTATGACAGGATAAATCTTGCATTGCCAAAAGGTGAGCGGGAGAGGGTGAGGGCAGCAGCCTCCGGCCTGGGGATGTCGGTCAATGAATACCTCTATGCGCTGATATGTGACGACCTTGCCTCCGGGGAGAGCAGGTTCGGGAAGAAAAGGCAGGGGTTTGGCGAGGAACAGCGGCTATAGAGCGTTCCTTCTGCTCCATCCAGTATAGTGTCCCATTGAATCTGTGCCAGATATTTCATTGGCCTACCGCAGTGGGGACACTTGGTATAGCCCCAATCCTGTACCCAGTTTGCAAAACCGCCAATGGTATTGACATCACAGAACTCCGCTCCATAGAATAGGGGGACCGACTCCGTGCCGAGCACAAGGTGATTTTGGGTTGCTATTTTATTGGAGTTATGGGGGCTTACGAATTGCTGATTAAAAATGAGCAATATTCTTCTTGTTTATCGTTCAAGATAAAACGCAAAATAAAAGATAAAATCAATAATCTTTAATGCGCAATTTTGAGGACAGGAGGGATGACCTTAAAGAGTTGACCCGGTACAGGAAGAGATTGGGTAACTACAACATCCTCATAATCGACGAGTGGCTGAACTATAAGCTTAACGAGAGTGAGCAGTCCTGCCTGTTCCGATAATTTGAATCCCCGTCCTTCACCTGGGACACCGGCGATGTGGATTCCCGGCGGTTTGGCTGGCTGTCCTCCCTGGAGGATGAACTGCTGTACCGGCGGCTCTGCAAATTGCCGGAGGACGATCTGGAACTGCTGACCCTGCTCATTGTGGACGGATACCGGCAGGCCGATGTCGCAAGGCTGTGGAACTGTTCCCGGAGCGCAATCCCACAGCGAATAAATAAAATCTAGATTTTTTGAAAAAGGCATAACAAATCGCCTTTCCCAATGCCTACACATTGAAGAGGCAAGTCCTCTTGTGCGGGAAGATGGATTGAGATTAGAAATGAAAGGCAGAACAAATGTTCTTGTTTGCTTGACATAGAGATGGGGGCATGATATAATTCCAGATAGAAATCGCAACATAGAAACCAGGAATCATTGTGGAATTCAGTTTTCAGCCTGCGGCTTTAGACAGTGGCGTCTTGGAGCGCCAGAGACAGGCGGAAAGATGTGCTTCGGAGGGAAAGGCATGTTTCAAAAAAAGAGGAAAAATATTCAAAGGAAAAGCATTCGAAAAAAAACAGGTATTGTGTTTCTGCTGTCAATCCTATTGCTGGTTGTCTTGTTGAGCGGGTGTGCCGATAAGGACCAGAGTGGTACCTCGGGAACCGCAGAAGGAGAAGCCGCTCAGGGCGATGCAGCCCACAAGGGAGAGGGAGAGGACGTTCAGGGCGCTGTCTCAGGAACCGGAGAGGAAGAGAACCCTGGCGCCAGTGTTGTCTTCGAAGGGAAGGATATGGAGGGGAACGTGATATCCTCGGACATCTTCGCGCAGTCCAGGCTCACGATGATCAATGTGTGGGCGACCTATTGCAATCCCTGCCTGCGGGAGATGCCGGAGCTTGCGCAGCTGCCGGATGAATATGATGCCGCGGACTTCCAGCTGATTGGCATCATCAGTGATTTGATGGAGGGCACCGACGGGAACCAGATGGAAGAGGCGGAGGCGTTGATTGAGCAGACGGGGGCGGACTATCCGCATCTATTGCTGAACCTTTCGGTGTATGAGGCCTTGTTGACGGATGTGACGGCTGTGCCTACCACCTTTTTCCTGGACGGGGAGGGCAATGTGCTGGACACTGTAGTCGGAGCGATGGACAAGGAATCATGGAAGGAGAAGATAGATGGCCTTTTGGAAGAACTGTAGACGCCACGGCTGGCTGGCAGGGCTGTTGACCGGAGCGCTGTTCCTTGGGATTGGCGCGGCATCGGGGGATTTGGCGGTGATTTGGAGAAAGGCAGTGATGATCTGCATGGAATGCATTGGGATAGGGTAGACATATGAAGAAACTGAGGACGGCGGTACAGCTGATTTTTACAATTGTCACAAACGGATATATGTATGGATTTCTGCAGGGGAAGATATATCGCGGCAGCCTGAAATATGCCTGTGTACCAGGGCTGAACTGCTACTCCTGTCCCGGCGCGGTGGCATCCTGCCCCCTGGGGGCGCTCCAGGCCCTGCTGAATCGGCAGGGGTTCCAGGTCCCCTTTGCCGCGCTGGGCTTCTTCTTTCTGTTCGGGAGCCTGTTCGGACGGTTCGTGTGCGGTTGGCTCTGTCCCTTCGGACTGGTGCAGGATTTGCTGCACAGGATTCCTTTGTTCCGGAAGAGGAAAAGGCTGCCCTTCCATCATGTGCTGAAATATGGCAAGTATGTGGTGCTTGTATGCCTGGTGGTCGTCGGTTCATCGTTTCTGTTCGGAGGTTTTGCCAAGGTGCCGGCGTTCTGCAAGTATTTATGCCCGTCAGGCACACTGCTGGGCGCTCTGCCTCTGCTGGGGGCGAACGAGGCGCTGCGGGGACAGGCGGGTGGGCTTTTTTTCTGGAAGCTTGGGCTGTTGGTTTTCCTGTTGCTGCTTTCCGTGAAGGTCTACCGGCCTTTCTGCCAGTATCTATGCCCACTGGGGGCTATCTACGGCTGGTTCAACCGGTTCAGCCTGGTGCAGGTGCATTGGGAGGAGGAGAGATGCATCTTCTGCAGGGCCTGCCAGAGAGCCTGTCCGGTGGACCTTTCGCCCAGGGAGATTTCCCGTTCCCCGGAGTGCATCCGATGCGGGAAGTGCGCGGAAGTCTGTCCGGAGAAATGCATCCATTTCAGGAAGAAGCAATCTGCATGAGGAAATGATGTGGGACATAGCGGCGGCAAGGACGGAAAGATCTGCTTTACAAGGAGAGACAGGAGCGGATATAATAGAGGGGCTCAGGACAATAAACTGTGGAATAAACTGTGGAATAAACTGTGGAATGAAAGCGAGGAGAAAGGAATGGACGTAAAAGAGCAGATCAAAAAAGCGGTGGACAAAATCACCAAGGACAAACAGCTTCAGGAGCAGTTCCGGAAAGAGCCGGTAAAGGCGCTGGAGAGCGTGCTGGGAGTGGATTTGCCGGATGATGTCATCGATCAGGTCATCCAGGGCGTGAAAGCAAAGCTTACAACGGATAAACTGTCCGATTCTGTGGATGCGCTGAAGGATTTTCTGAAGAAATAGGCATGGACCGATATGACGCTGGCGTTGTCTGGGTAAGCGGCGTGGATGAAAGAGGCATCGTATGCGGTGAGAGGGATTTGCCGTATGCGGTGCCTTTGTTCTGGAGTTTTGGTTCGTGCAGGGAAAAGAAAGGGGACGGCAGATGAGGCTGTTTGATATCATGGAAATGCTGCTGGCGGCAGCGGTGGGAATCTATATGTTCTTTCGAATCAGGCGGCTGTTGCGGTTCTATGGCATTGTGGGAAAGAAGAAGGGAACGGCCATCGTCTGCCTTGTGGCTGCGGCGTGCCTGGGGGCGTCCTGTCTGGATTTGTGGACGACGAGGGCTATGGTGATTCTGCATTTTGCGGGGCTGTTTCTGGTGACGGACCTTGTGGCGTTGTTGGTTCGCAGGGTGCACAGATGGTTTTCGGTACATAGGGAAGGCTCCGGGAAGGCCCGGCGGCCGGGATATGATTTCTGGAGAAAGCTTTCCGGCTGCGGCCTGATTCCTGTGCTGGCTGTGGCAGTGATATTCCTGTATGGCTATTTCAATATGAATCAGATTCGACAGACCAGTTATCAGGTGGAGACGGACAAGCAGGTGGGGAATTACCGCATTCTGCTGCTGACGGACATCCATTATGGGACTATTCAGAATCCGGACATTTTGGGAGAGAAACTGGCGGAGATTGAGGAGCTGCATCCGGACATTGTGGTGCTGGGAGGCGATATCGTAGAGGAGGGCACTTCGAAGGAAAAGATGCAGGAGGTGTTCCGGCTACTGGGCGGCATGGAGAGCAGATGTGGCATTTTCTACATCTATGGCAATCATGACAGACAGCCGTATACCATGGATCGTACCTATTCCAATGAGGAGCTGGAGGAGGCCATAGAGGCGGCAGGCATACAGATTCTAAGGGATGAATATATTGAAATCGGAGAGGATCTCATTCTTGCGGGCCGGGAGGACGCCATCATTGCCAGATACCTTACATATCGTATCGCTCCGGAAGAAATCCTACAGGGGGTGAGCCGGGACAAATTCATCGTCATGGTGGATCATGAGCCGGTGGAGGCGGAGGAGAATGCCGCCCAGGGGGTAGACCTGATGCTTTGCGGCCATACCCATGCGGGGCAGATCTGGCCGGTAGGCCTTGTGACCGAATTGACTGGGGCGATGAACTATGGGGAATATCAGAGAGGGGATTGCAAGGTCATCGTATCCTCGGGAGTGGCGGGATGGGGCTACACCATCCGCACCGCGGAGCACTGCGAGTACGTAGTGGTGGATATCGTCAGCAGAACCGGTGGGCAGACGGATTTGGATAGGGAAGACTGAAGGGCGGAAAACCATGGAATGGATTATAAACATAGACGGTAATATATTAATGTTCATTCAGGAAAACGTAAGGAATCCAATCCTTACGCCACTGCTCATCGCAATCACCACCTTGGGGAACAGCGGAATCATATGGATTATTTTTTCTCTGGCGCTGTTGGTGCCCAAGAAGACCCGCAGGATTGGGCTCATGAGCATCCTTGCCCTGTTGCTGTCCCTGCTGATCAATAACATAATCCTAAAGAATCTGGTGGCAAGGACAAGGCCCTATGAGATGGTGGAGGGTTTGGTGCCGCTGATAGGGAGGCCCCGGGATTACTCCTTTCCATCGGGGCATACGGGCAGCTCCTTCGCCTCAGCCTGGGTCCTGTTCAGAAAGCTGCCTGCTGGATACGGCATTTCCGCGCTTGTGCTGGCAGGGCTGATAGGCATATCCCGCCTGTATGTGGGGGTGCATTATCCTACCGATGTGCTGTTCGGCGTGCTGGGCGGCATTGTCAGCGGAAGCATCGCCATGCTGATGCTCCGGGACAGGGCGAGGGCATGAGCATGTTTTTTCAGAGGGCTGCCGGAGGGGGTGTGGCACGGTCGGTGAGGCCAGGTATGGAAAACGCCATCCGTTCCGTGATTGACAAATATTTGCTGTGGGGAGTATGATAAAAGCATGAGATCGTGCCTGGAATGGGGCGATGGACGGATCTGTGGATTGGAGGGACGGAAACGGATGGAAAACGGACAGTACGGTCAGATGGACATCAATGCGATTCTTGCGCAGGTAGACGCGCTTTACGAGGCGGATAAGGGGGAGGAAGCGGAGCAGCTCATGCTGCGCTCTCTGGAGGAGGCGGCCGGGAAGCGGGAGGACGGCGTGCGGCTGCAGCTTTTGAATGAGCTGCTGGGCTATTATCGTGAGACAAGCCAGTGCGAGATGGTTCTGCGGACAGCTTCCGAGGCAATCCGGCAGGCGAAGGAGATGGGGCTGGAGGGGACGATACCCTATGCCACCACGCTGCTGAACATTGCCACTGCCTATAGGGCCTGCGGCAGGCTTCAGGAATCGGCAGGGTATTACGGACAGGTTCAGGCGATCTATGATAGCCAGCTGGAGCCGGACAGCATGCTGGCGGCAGGGCTGAAGAACAATATCGCTCTGCTTTATCAGGAGATGGGAGATTTTGCTCAGGCCAAGGCGAAGCTGTCGGAGGCCCTGGGAATCGTGGAGGCGAAGGGGGCGGCCTATGAGGCGGGGGTGACCTGCGCCAATCTGGCAGGCACCTGCATGCAGCTGGAGGAGAGGGAAGAAGCGTATCAGTATGCGCTGAAAGCCGTGGACATCTTCCGGAGGGAAAATGTCACAGACAGCCATTACGCGGCTGCGCTGGCCACTTTGGGCGCATATTTTTACCATAGAAGAGACTATGGGAAGGCGGTGCGGTATTATCGCCAGGGAATGGATGCTGTGGAGAGGAACCTGGGCCGGAACGAGTATTTCCGCAGGCTGCAGGCGAATGCCGCTGTGTGCGAGGAGGCCCTGGCGAAGGAGGCCGGAACTGCTGCGGAAGGACAGGCAGGGGATGTGAAGGTCTCGGCGCGTGGAGACGGCGCGGCAGGCAGGCAAGAGGAAATGGAAGGCAGAGAAGTAGGATTCGGAGATAATGCGGAAGAAGTCGCAGGCAGTGCAGCGGGGGCTGCGGACAGCGCAGAGGAGGCCGCAGGCGGCGCAGAGGCATCGGCAGTCGCTTCAAAGGCATCGGCAGTCGGCTTAAAAGAAAGCGGGCTGGTGGAAGCGGAGAAGGCGCGGAAGGCGGAGAGCTGTACCGGCCTTGCGCTGGCGAGGAAATATTACGAGAGCTTCGGCAGACAGATGATTGAGGAAGATTTTTCCGAATATGCCGATAAAATCGCTGTCGGCTTGGTGGGCCGGGGCTCCGATTGTTTCGGCTATGATGACGAGGCTTCCAGGGATCATGACTGGGGGCCGGACTTCTGCATGTGGGTCACGGACGAGACTTATGAGGAAATCGGGGAAGCGCTGCAGCAGGCTTATGAGCGGCTCCCCGGGGAATTCGAGGGCTGCCGCCGCGGGGCTCATGTGAATGGGCGCAACAGGCGGGGGGTGATTCGGATATCCGACTTCTACCGGGGGCTTGTGGAGGCGGATTCCTATGAGGCCATTGACTGGGCCAGCGTCAGCGATGCCTCTCTGGCGGCTGCGGTCAACGGAGAGGTGTTCCGGGACGAGGAAGGGGTCTTTACTGCGTTCCGGAACCGTCTGAAGCAGGGATATCCAGAGAGGATGCGTTACCTGAAGCTTGCGGAGAGCGCTGCCCGGTTCGCCCAGTCTGCCCAGTATAATTATCTCAGGATGCTGCACAGGGGGGATGGCCTCACTGCCTGTATGATGGCCTGGGACGGCATAAAAGAGGCCATGAAGCTGCAGCATTATATAGAAGGAAAATATCCGCCCCACGACAAATGGCTGCGCCGCAGCCTGCTGGAGTCCCGGGAGGGCAGGGAGGTCGGCAGGTTGCTGGAGGAGATAGCAGGCTGTTTGGGCTGCGGCGCTGTGTTGGCAGTGGCTGCGGATTCGGCTGCCGGGATATCGTCTGTAAAGGAAAACGAGGAAGGCGCGGCGGCATATATCGAACAGCTGGGGGCGTATTTCGCCAGGGAGCTGTACTCCGCCGGGTTCATCAGCGACACGGACAGCTACCTTGACGCCCACAGCGAAGAGCTGGTGTACAAGGGCGCTCTTGCGACGAAGGCCAAGGAAGAGCTGGTGGAGGACATCGCAAAGCTTGAATTCGAGGCTTTTGACAAAGTGAAGAACGAAGGGGGCCGGGCCAGCTGCCAGAATGACTGGGGCACCTTCTCCATCATGCGCAAGAGCCAGTATCTGACTTGGGACAGGTGCATGCTGCTGCAGTACCTCTATGATTTTCATAGAGAATATCACAGAGGCCACAATCTCATTGAGGAAAAATACGGAAGGATGATGGAGAGCACCGCACCGGAGAAATATGCGGAAATCAAGTCCCATTTCCCGGAGCTGTCCCCGGAGAAGAAAGCGATCATCGAGCAAATCGTGGGGCTGCAGGTAGGCTGGATGGAGGCGTTTTCTCAGGAGTATCCGGAATTGGCAGGCAATGCCAGGAGCATCCATACCGCGGAGGACGATGCCGACAATACTTCTTATGAGACCTATCTGCGGGGCGAGCTGGGGACCTATTCGGACAAGATGCTGGAGCTGTACGGCAGATATGTGGTGGGATATGCCAGAGCCGGCAGGAACTTGGCCTATGACATCATGGAACTCAACGTGAAGATGTACGGCTATGAAAGCGTGGAGGATGCGGAGAGCCGCCTGAAGCGTGCGGATTGAAAATGACGATGCTGTCATAAATTGAGTCCCATAAGCTATCGTAAACGTCATGATTATTCTTGCTTTGATTCAAAGCCGGAATTGCAACAGCAATCAGCATAATTCGTCAAAGTAAAGATATTAAAGTCGTTTACTATTAAAATGGAAAATCGGCAGAAAAGCCGGGAAGGATTACAACTGGCGCAGCATTGCCAGATCCAGCGCTGCCAGGAAAAGGATGTGTGCCTAAGCTGCATAAATGTCGAAAAACTGTACATTCTGTATTGTGAAGCTACGAAAGGAGTGTATGGCAAAATGGACATCAATGGATGGAACGGCTTTGGCGGTTTCGGCGGCGCTATGGCTCCCTACAATGGGATGCTGGCCGATGGAGGATTGCCGGCGGGCTTCGGCATGGCCCTGGCTATGAATGAGGCGGCTATGGCAGGCTATGCGGGACTGACGGAAGCTGAGAAAGAAAAGGTCATTCTGCGCTGCAAGGATGTGAAGACGAAAAGCCAGATGCAGGAAATCGTGGATTCCCTGGTTCCCGGCGAGGATATTCAGGGCGTCTATGAAGAAGAAAAGGAAAGTTTTTCCTAAAAATGGGGACGGCGGATCAGGAGTACCATCCGCCGTCTATTGTTATGATTTGACCTGTCATATAGGTGGGGGCCGTGGCGGTGCGGAATATCAGCTCGGCCACTTCCCCAGGGCGTCCCAGCCTGTCAGCGGGGATTTCCTGCCGAAGGGAGTCCAGGTCTTCCGGGGACAATGCGTTGTTCATGGCGGTATCGATGACGCCGCAGGCTATGGCATTGACCTGGATGTTGCTGGGGGCCAGTTCCTTGGCCAGCGCTTTGGTGAACGCGTTCATGCCGCCCTTTGAGGCGGAGTAGGCGACCTCCATGGAAGCGCCCTGGGCACCCCAGACGGAGGAGACATTGACGATGCTGCCGACATGCTTTCTCAGCATGAGAGGGATGGCGGCGCGGCAGGCATAGAAGCAGGAATCCAGGTTCACGGCCAGGATTCTGTGCCATTGGTCGGCGGTCATGTCCGCCAGCAGGCCGAAGTAAGCCATGCCCGCATTGTTCACCAGCACGTCCAGCTCACGGAGGGGGGAAAAGGCCCGGGCTACATCCTCTTCTTTGCCCATGTCCGCCTGGAGGGGGAGGCAGGAGATTCTGTAGGTTGACTGCAGGGATTGGGCCAGATCCTCCAGGGCCTGGATGGAATTGTGGCAGGTGAGGACCAGGTCGTAGCCATTCTGCGCGAATGTTTCCGCAGTAGCCCTGCCGATTCCTCTGGACGCGCCGGTAATCAGGGCGCGTTTTCTGGTTTCCTCTGTTTGCATGGCTTCCTCCTTTCAGGGATGTCGGATGTCCTTTTGCTTCCCGCAGGCAATGGGAAGGGGGAAGAGTCCGAGAGATTTGGCTGTCTGTGGGGAAAACGGGAAGCTGCCCCGTTTATGGGGCTATTTATATCCTGATTTTAACATAGATTCTTTTGTGGTTCAAGGTTATCGGAAAATATGACATAAATGTCATTTAACTGGCGGTCAAAGGGATGGGAGAAGACCGGGAAATAGGGCATGAATGGAAGCTTGTGCCTGTATATTCTTGTGATTGTGCTTTTGCGGGATGAATATGGGCTTGTAAAAGGAGAGCAAAGGGCATATAATAATTTCAGTGCTGCCGCGGCAAGCGCACAGCGGCATAGAGTATGAAAAGAAACGGAGAGAAACCCAAATGTACGACTTGATTATCATCGGCTCCGGCCCTGCGGGGCTTTCGGCGGCCATATACGGAAAACGGGCAGGGCTCGATTTGCTGGTGCTGGAACAGAACCCCATGAGCGGCGGGCAGGTGCTGAATACTTATGAGGTGGACAATTACCTGGGCATGCCGGGGACGGACGGCTTCGACATGGGAATGCGGTTCCGGGAGCATGCGGATAAGCTGGGGGTGGAATTCCGGGAAGGGAAAGCCCTCTCCCTGGAGGACAAAGGGGACAGCAAGCTGGTGCGCACGGACGCAGGAGAACTGGAGGCGAAAGCGGTGATTCTTGCCACAGGGGCAGTCCATGCATCTTTGGGGGTGCGGGGGGAGGAGAAGCTCGGCGGCCGGGGCGTGTCCTACTGCGCTACCTGTGACGGGGCCTTTTTCCGGGGAAGGACGGTGGCCGTGGTAGGCGGCGGGGACGTGGCGCTGGAGGATGCCATCTACCTGGCCAGGACATGTGAAAAAGTGTACCTGATTCATCGCCGGGACGAGCTTCGGGGAGCGGCGATACTGCAGCAGGAGCTGAAGGCGCTGCCCAATGTGGAGATTCTCTACAGCCATGTGGTGGAGGAAATTCTGGGCGAGGAGACCGTGGAGGGCCTTCGCCTGAAAAATGTAAAAAGCGGGGATATCTCTCAGCTGTCCGTAGGTGGCGTGTTCGTGGCAGTGGGCATCCGGCCGGGCACCCAGCTGGTGCGGGAACTGGTGACATGCGACGAGGGAGGATACGTGCTGGCGGGTGAAGACTGCGCCACCGACATGGAAGGGCTGTATGCGGCGGGGGACGTGCGCAGGAAGCCCATCCGGCAGATTGTGACGGCTGTGGCGGACGGCGCCAATGCCGCCGTTTCCGCGGGACAGTATTGCCGCAGGCAGCCTTCTGCTGAAACGGTAAAATAGGATTCCTAAAAATGTTTCCACCTGTGCGGTGGAAATGTTTTAAGAAAAACAAAATATTTCTTGAAGAAAGATTCGCCTGATTTGGCGGTCTTTTTTTATGCCATAATAGAAAAGGCCATAAATACTGGGTTTTCGAATATGCAATCATTTTATTCTATGGGTTGACAAACTTAAGAATGAGTGATATATTTATTAACGGATGTAATAAATCTGTAATAAATTATAGATATAAATGAAAATTTTCATGACAGATGATAATCAAACATACATATATCCGAATGGAGAGGAGAACAAAATGGCACATAAGACGAAAAAAGTTACCGTATATATATTGACAGCGACCCTGGCGTTTGGGGCGATGAGCCTGACGGCACAGGCTTCGGTACTCCCCGGCGGCGGTGTGAGCCTTGCCCTTGCCAATGGCAACAAGCTGGAGGATGTGGCATCGGATTCGGCGATTCCCATTCAGTCCATCATCGAGTACATCAAGCTGGACGGGGCGGATTCCCAGGAGGCAGAGCCCACGGAAGAGGATTTGTTCCGCAATCTGGTAATCGCTCAGGTCAATAGTTATGTGAACGTCAGGAGCCTTCCCAGTGAAGAGGGCGAGATTTTAGGCAAGCTTTACAATAATTCCGTAGGCACTTTCATCTCCGAGGAGAACGGCTGGTACCAGATTACTTCCGGCAGCGTCACCGGCTATGTGAAAGGAGAGTACTGCGTCACCGGCGAGGGCGCAGTGGAAATCGCCAGACAGGTAGGAAAGCGCATCGCTACAGTCACCACGGAGACTTTGTTTGTGCGCGCGGAACCCAGCACGGAATGTTCCATCATAGGCATGGTCCCGGAAGCGGACGATTTGCTGGTGCTGGAAGAGACGGAAGGCTGGGCGAAGGTAGACGTGGAGGAAGGTACCGGCTGGGTCTCTACCGACTATGTGTCCCTCCACAGTGAGTTCGTCCAGGCGGAGTCCAAGGAAGAAGAGGCAAGGCGTCTGGCCAAGGAAGAAGAAGAGCGCAAGAAGGCTCAGGCTGCAGCGGCTGCTGCAGCAGCAGCGGCGGCCCAGAGCAACGCGGCCAATAACACGCCCAGCGCACCCGCCCAGAACAATACCTCCTACACTGTCAGCGGCGGCAGCGAGATGGGTGTGGCTGTGGCACAGTATGGACTGCAGTTCGTCGGCTATCCTTATGTCTATGGCGGCAGCAGCCTTACCAACGGCACTGACTGTTCCGGCTTCGTCATGAGCGTCTATGCGAATTTCGGTGTCAGCCTGCCCCATTCCTCTGCAGCGGATCGTTCCCAGGGATATGGAGTGGACGGCCTGGAGAATGCACAGCCCGGAGACATCATCTGCTATTCCGGCCATGTGGGAATCTACATCGGCAACGGACAGATTGTGCATGCTTCCAACTCCAAGACCGGAATCATCGTCTCCAATGCAGGCTACAGAAAGATTTTGGCTATCAGGAGAATCTTCTAAAACAGAAAAGAGAACAATTTGGGACCGCGCGGAAACTGCGCGGTCTTTTTTGCGCACACGCGGATACAAAAGTGCCCTAGCCGCTTGGAATATGCCGCCGAAGCGGCGCATCTGTTCCACAATTTAGAAGAGCTGTCAGAAAAATGTTCATTGGGCTGTCATGGCAATCCTGTGCAAAATGACTAATTTTTTCCATAAAATATCTGTCCGTAAAATTTGGACAGGGAAAGGAAGACCAGTTATCCACATTCAAGAATCCCATAAAGGCACGAAAAACGACTTATGCACGGAGTTATGCACATTATCCACAGTGGATATCGCTTTTTGGGGATACTGACGAAGGAAAGAAAATCGAATGCATGTTTTGTGTAAAACAGACAAAAAGCGCTTTTTCCAAAAAGAGAATGACAAAGCAATTGACAGAAACGAATTCAAAAATATATAAATAATCTGTTAAATTGTTGCAAAACCATAGGGAGGCGTGTTATAATGTCTATACAATAAACAACCGAAAGGGATGATTATATGAAGTTTATCATTGTAGGCAGAAATTTAGAAGTGACACCTGGGTTAAGGTCAGCGGTTGAGGACAAGATTGGCAAGCTGGCAAAGTATTTCAATCCTGACACGGAAGTGCATGTGACCATGAGCGTTGAGAAGGACCGCCAGAAGATTGAGGTAACGATTCCGGTGAAGGGCAATATCATTCGCTCCGAGCAGGTCAGCAGCGATATGTATGTCTCGATAGACCTGGTGGAGGAGATTATCGAGAGACAGCTGAAGAAATACAAGACGAAGATAGTGGACAAGCAGCAGACGGCAGAGTCCTTCAGCCAGCTGTACATGGAGAACGATTACATGGACGATGAGGAAGTGAAGATTGTCCGCACCAAGAAGTTCGACATCAAGCCCATGTATCCGGAGGACGCCTGCATTCAGATGGAGCTGCTGGGACATAGCTTCTTCGTGTTCATCAATGCTGAGACGGATCAGGTGAACGTGGTGTACAAGAGGAAGGGCGACACTTACGGGTTGATTGAACCGGAGAACTGAGGAATTTCCGCTGGATTGATTCGCAGAGGGAAGACGGATTTGCAGTGCAAAAGGCTATAAATAGGCTCTCGGAATTTCAGAAGGTAAAATCAGGCATTGTGGCAGAACGGCACCTGGAAAAGGGGAGGAATCATTCCCAAGGATTTCCGGAAAGCCGCGTGATATGCGGATTGGAGATTCCGAGAGGATATATAATAGAAAGGTAGGCTGCATCTTCGGTTCTGTTTCGCAGATGCAACTAGAGGAACGGGAGCTTCTGATGTGTTTTTCGACAGGCAGGTAATCTGTATGGCAAATGATTACCTGCCTGTAATGGTTTTCTGCCATGGAAAGGATTGAATGACAGAAAATCATGTACTTTCTATTCCAGTCTTTTCTTCATCCATCCCACAGGGCCCGCCTCGTTATTCCGGTAGACCGATTCTCCTGAATAGCTGCCCCTGTCCGAGAACATTGACGTATATCTGCCCGCTTCATAGGGCACTTTATCAATAGGAGGTCATAGAAACAAGTGCCTGCCTTGATATCATATATGATCGGTCCGGTTTCTCTGCAATAACCGCAGGGTTTCCTTTTGTGTTGTTTTTTCAACTGCTGGTTTATTCCGCGGATGGTACTAGTGCTCCGATGCATGAATCCTTGAGCATTTGCTCATGTGAGATAAAGAAGTAAAAGAAGTGTAAAAAATTTTGCCGTTCCCTGTCCGGCTGACTGCCGGACGGGTCGGGCTTTAGTCGGGCAGCTCTACCTTGCCGACAAAAGAGTAATAGATTTCGATTTCCTGCCTGCGGAGCTTCCCCCGGCGTTTCCCGTCAAGGGCTTCCGATTCGTGGATTACGATTTTCTCCACAAACT
>OFFF01000371.1_pt1 | contig 34840 bp, 28 predicted proteins | sample 1521301 | NCBI WGS metagenome assembly OFFF01 (sample SAMEA3504101, study PRJEB24116) | mouse gut metagenome | biome: mouse gut; feature: mouse-associated habitat; material: faeces | place: Denmark | collected 2011
CGCAGGGCTTCCGCACAGGCACATTTATGATTCCTTTAGAAAAAGTTCACTTGTATGCAGGCTTGTTTTCAAGTATACTATACAGTGTAAATGGACAAGTGATATTCTGGAAAAATAGGTATGTGCGGCAGAACGCACGGAAATGGGGATAAATAAATGTCGGAATTTAAGGATGAGAGCGAGAACAGGGAAAAGAACGAAGAGGGTAAAACGGATCTGACAGAAGGACATCAGGATGCCTCTGCCACAAAAAACGCGGGCAAAGGCGATAATAATGATTATGAGGACGTATGCTTTATCTGCAGGCGGCCAGAGAGCAAGGCGGGCAAGATGTTTAAGCTGCCCAACAATATCTGCGTCTGCAGTGACTGTATGCACAAAACCATGGAGACGGTGAGCCAGTTTGACTATCAGGGGATGCTGAACAATCCCCAGCTGCAGAATGAACTGGACCAGTTCAGCAAACAAAATGGATTTCCCAACATCAGTTTTGTGAACCTGGCCGATCTGCGCGGGGACGGCGGGATTCCCAACAAACAGAAACTGAAAAAAAAGAAACAGAAAGAGGCGGAAGAACAGCCGGTGCTGAATATCCGGGATATTCCTGCGCCGCATAAGATCAAGGCAAGCCTGGATGAGTATGTGGTGGGACAGGATCATGCCAAAAAGGTGATCTCGGTGGCTGTCTACAATCACTATAAGCGAGTCGCCACGGGTACTATGGACAATATCGAAATTGAGAAGTCAAATATGCTGATGATAGGGCCCACCGGCTGCGGAAAGACATACCTGGTGAAGACCCTGGCCAGGCTTCTGGATGTGCCCCTGGCCATTGCGGATGCCACTTCCCTGACAGAGGCCGGCTATATCGGTGATGACATCGAGTCTGTGGTGTCCAAGCTTCTGGCCGCAGCCGACAATGATGTGGAAAAGGCAGAGAGAGGCATTATTTTCATAGACGAGATCGACAAAATTGCCAAGAAAAAGAATACCAATACCCGGGATGTGAGTGGTGAGAGCGTGCAGCAGGGAATGCTGAAACTGCTGGAGGGGGCAGAGGTGGAGGTGCCCGTGGGAGCCAACAGCAAAAATGCCATGGTGCCCCTTGCCACAGTCAACACCAGGAATATTCTGTTTATCTGCGGCGGTGCCTTTCCGGATCTGGAGGATGTAATCCGGGAGCGTCTGCGCAAAAGCGCATCCATCGGATTCAATGCACAGCTGCGGGATAAATATGATAAGGACAGGAACATTCTTTCCAGGGTAACGGTGGAGGATATCCGCAAATTCGGGATGATTCCGGAGTTTATAGGCCGTCTGCCTGTGATCTTTACCCTGGAAGGCCTTACCAGGGAGATGATGGTAAAAATACTCATGGAGCCCAGGAATGCCATTCTGAAGCAGTACCAGAAGCTCCTGGAGCTGGACGAGGTGAAGCTGGAATTTGCGGAAGATGCCCTGGAAGCCATCGCGGAAAAGGCCATGGAGAGAGATACCGGTGCCAGGGCCCTGCGATCCATTATCGAGGAATTTATGCTGGATATTATGTATGAGATTCCCAAGGATGACAATATTGGCAGAGTCACCATAACCAGGGAATATATTGAGGGGACAGGGGGGCCGGTCATCGATATCCGCAGCAATCAGATTCTGGAAAATCCGGATCATTTAAAACGGATAGAGAGCAGGCCAGTGGGCTGAGACCTGCTTCCTTTACTGCCGGCCGGCGAAAAGGAAGAGAATCGGGAAAATCAATGATATTCATGATAGGACGGAGCTGCCGCGGCGGCTCCGTTTTTTTGTGCACACGGGTGCATAAGGAAGGTTGTTGCTGGCGCAACATGCACCCGGCGCGGCAAGTAGTGGAGAAGAGCGTTCCCCTACTTGATTGTACACGGGTGCATAAGGAAGGTTGTTGCTGGCGCAACATGCACCCGGCGCGGCAAGTAGTGGAGAAGAGCGTTCCCCTACTTGATTGTACACGGGTGCATAAGGGAAATTGTTGCTGACGCAACATGTAAATTTGGGTATTGACTTTTTCGGATATTATGGTAATATAAACATATGAACAATGGTTCATATGAAAAATATTTCACGATAGAAGAAAGGGAAGGAGACCGGGATGAAAAAGACTTACAAGATTGAGGTGGACTGTGCCAACTGTGCTTTGAAGATGGAGGAGGCAGCCAGGAAAGTGGAAGGCGTCCGGGAGGTGACGGTCAGTTTCATGACCCAGAAGATGAAGGTGGAATTCGGGGAAGGGGCAGATGAGAAGAGCGTGATGCAGACAGTGCGCAGGGCATGCAAAAAGGTGGAGGACGATTGTGAGATTTTTCTGGACTGAGTGGGCAGGTATGCCGGAAAACCAGCAGAAAAACCGGAAGCGGGGATCATATTATGACGAAAAAGCAGAAAAAAATTTTGTATCGTATTATCATGGCGGCGGTGCTCATGGCAGTACTGCCCTTTGTGCCGGCAGAAGGATATTTGAAATTTGCGCTGTATCTGATTCCTTATCTGATTATCGGGTATGACATTCTCCGCAAGGCCTTTCTGGGAATCCTGCACGGGGAGGTATTTGACGAGAATTTCCTCATGGCCGTGGCAACCGTGGGCGCCATGCTTCTGGGAATATATCAGGAGGCCCGGGGAATGGAAGGGGAATTTGCAGAAGGTGTGGCGGTTATGCTGTTTTACCAGATCGGTGAATTGTTTCAGGCCGTGGCAGTGGGGAAGAGCCGCCGCAACATCAGCGCCCTGATGGATATCCGCCCGGATTATGCGAATATTGAGGATGAAAACGGCAGCCTGGAGCAGGTGGACCCGGATGATGTGGAAGTGGGGACCGTGATTGTGGTACGGCCCGGGGAAAAGATTCCCATAGACGGCGTGGTGACGGAAGGAAGCTCCGCCCTGAACACAAGCGCCCTTACGGGAGAAAGCGTTCCCAGGGAGGTCTGTGCCGGCGGGGAAGTGATCAGCGGCTGCGTGAATATTTCCGGGCTGCTGCGAATCCGCACCACAAAAGAGTTCGGGGAATCCACGGTGTCAAAGATTCTGGACCTGGTGGAAAATTCCAGCATGAAAAAGGCCCGCACCGAGAATTTTATTACAAAATTTGCCAGATATTACACGCCGGCAGTCTGTTATGCGGCCCTGGCCCTGGCAGTCATTCCGTCGGTGGTAAACCTGATTATGGGCAATCCGGCACAGTGGAGCACATGGGTGATCCGCGCCCTGACTTTTCTGGTCATCAGCTGTCCCTGTGCGCTGGTAATTTCCATTCCGCTAAGTTTTTTCGGCGGGATTGGCGGGGCTTCGGCCTGCGGAATCCTGGTGAAAGGATCCAATTATCTGGAGGCCCTGGCGCGTACCAAATATGTGGTGTTTGACAAGACAGGTACATTGACAAAGGGGGTATTCCGGGTGACGGAGGTGTATGCTTCCCCGGAATTTGAGGCATACGCGGCAGAGGCGATGCCGGAGGGGGAGGCAGGGGAGATTCTGCTGAAACTGGCGGCGTACACGGAAAGCTATTCCGGTCATCCCATCAGCAGGAGCCTGAAGGAGGCCTACGGGCAGGAGATCGATAAAACCAGGGTGACAGATGTGGAAGAGACCGGCGGATACGGGATTACCGCTGTGGTGGAGGGCAGAAAAGTGGCAGCCGGGAATGCCAGGCTTATGGGGAAGCTGGGGATTGCCTGCCAGGAGTCCGGAAAGGCAGGAACCATTGTCCATGTGGCGGTGGAGGGAAGGTATGCCGGGTATATCCTGATCTCGGATGTGGTGAAAGAGCAGGCAAAGGATGCCATAGCGGCCCTGAAGGAAAACGGGATAAAAAAGACGGTTATGCTCACCGGAGACAGCAGGGCAACGGCAGAATATGTGGCGGCACAACTGGGACTGGACCAGGTGAGAAGCGAACTGCTTCCCGGGGACAAGGTGGCGGCAGTGGAGGAACTGCTGGCCGGGAAGGGCCCAAAAGAAAATCTTGCCTTTGTAGGTGACGGCATCAATGATGCCCCGGTGCTCTCCCGGGCCGACATCGGTGTTGCCATGGGTGCGCTGGGATCGGATGCGGCCATTGAGGCGGCAGACATAGTGCTGATGGATGACAATCCCATGAAACTGGCGCTTGCCATGCGGATTTCCAGAAAGTGTCTGCGGATTGTGTATGAAAATATCGTATTTGCCCTTGGGGTGAAGGCCCTGTGCCTGGGCCTGGGGGCTGTGGGGATTGCAAATATGTGGATTGCCATATTTGCCGATGTGGGCGTAATGGTGCTGGCCGTGCTGAATGCGGTCAGGTGCCTGCAGATAAAAAAGTAAGAAAAAAAGAATTCTGCCGGAAGCATTTCCGGCGGGATTCTTTTTATGCGCACGGGCGCATATGGAAAATTGTTGCTGACGCAACATGCGCCCGGCGCGGCGAGCAGAGGAGAAGGGCATTCCCCTGCTCGATTGCGCAGCCCCGTGGACAAAGAGCGAATCCTCGCACCTGGAATCATGCCGCTAAAGCGGCGTACGCCCGGCGCGGCGAGCAGAGGAGAAGGGCATTCCCCTGCTCGATTGCGCAGCCCCGTGGACAAAGAGCGAATCCTCGCACCTGGAATCATGCCGCTAAAGCGGCGTACGCCCGGCGCGGCGAGCAGAGGAGAAGGGCATTCCCCTACTTGATTGCGCAGGGGCGGGCAGGGATAAAATCTCCCCTGCCCGATTGGAAACGGAAAAGGGACTTGTCCGAAAAGGGAAATCAGTTTATAATTTGAGAGGAGATACGGTGAAGGAAGCCGTAACAAGAATGGAGGCTGTCAGATGCGCTTGAAGGAGCAGAAAGTGAAATTGATTTCCGGCTGGCTGGCGGCGGCAGGGATTGTGATTCTTGCGCTGGCAGAGTGGAACTGTCACCGGAGGATTACCTTTATGATGGATGATCTCTGGTATGGCACCAATCTGGTGACGGATCAGGCGCTGCGGGGGCTGCCGGACATCATCGAAAGTCAGGCCTGGCATTTTATGAACTGGGGAGGCAGGTGCATGACCCATGGGATCCTGCAAATGACACTTATGTCAGGAAGTTTTGCCGCGGATGTCATGAATATGGCGGCAGTGCTTTTTTTAAGCTGGATGATTTGTGTCATGGCGGATTTCAGAAAGCCTATTGGATTTTTGCTGGCGTCGACCCTGCTTGTGGCGCTGAATGCCAATGTGAGAATGAGCATGTTCTGGCAGTCGGGGGCCGTGAATTATGTTTATTCCACGGCATGGATTCTTGTCTTTTTATGGCCTTATCTGCGACAGCTGGAAAGGCCGGAGGCGCCGGCGCTTCCCCTGGCCGGCTGGTGGATGGCCCCCCTGGGACTTATGGCCGGCTGGAGCAATGAGAATATGGGGCCGGCATGCTTTATCGTGTCCCTGGGGACAGTTTTTTATCTGTTGAAAAAGAACAAAGCGCGGCTGTGCCCGTGGATGCTGACAGGCTCCCTGACATGCCTGGCAGGAAGTATTCTTGTGGTCTGTGCACCGGGAAACTTTGTGCGGATGAACTCCCTGGAAAAAAAGACGTTGGGGGATTTTCTGTATGACCGTTTCTGCTCCATGCTGCATGCAGGGGCGGAGTTCCTGTTTCCGGCAGTGATATTACTGACAGTACTTGCGCTGGTGTGGATGGTCTGCCGGAAAGGGCGCTTCGGCCCCGGCCGGTGGATGCTGCTGGCCCTGGCTGTCCTGTCTTACGGGGCAATGGTGCTGTCGCCCCATTATCCGGACCGGGCAACCTTCGGAACCATGACGATATGCATTGTGCTGAGCCTTTCCCTGCTGGGGGATATTTTAAAGGCAAAGGAGCGGCTGAAAATTTCGGCCGGATGGATGACACTGGCATACTGGTGTTATGCCATCTATGTGCTGTCAGGAGTGTGAGCGTGCCGCATTGTGAAGATACCCTCCGTTAATCCATGAAGAAGGAAGTGAGACAGGATGAAGAGTCTGGCAATATGGAAGAAATATGGGAAATGGATATGTGTAGTCTGGAGCGTTTTTACGTTGGGGCTTGCCCTGCTCACCCTGCATGACATGCAGACGGCGGAAGGCACCGGTCTGTATCTGGCGTTTCAGGCCGGTACCCGGGAGCGGGGGCCCTATGACCTGCTGGTGGATTTGGCGGGGATGATGTGCCTGGCCGGTCTGGTCCTGCTTCCCTGCATTTTGCTGAAACAAAGGGAACCGGAATCTTTTTTCCGCTTTCTGGCAGCATATCTGGCGTTTCTGCCCACGGTGAGCACGGCGGCCCTGGTACATTTGCTGGATGGCACGGAAGATATTGTGATTCGCCAAAGCCTGCTGGAAGGAAATCTGCCGGAAGCCCTGAGAGAGGGGATGGCCGGGATAATTCCCCTGCTGCAGGTAGGAGTGCCGGTTCTGGTTCTGGCGGCCGCCCTGTGCCGGGAGGCCGGGGAAGGGAAGCCGGGGAAAGCAGAAAATGAGGGAAAGTGCGCCGCAGGGAAGGCGGCATGGGCAGCCATGGCAGCGGTTCTGCTGCTTATCTTTCCGGCCGTGGTTTTTCCCGCGCTGACAGATATCTGTGTGTATGTGATTTTTTATGCCCTGCTGGTTTACGGTTTCCGGTTATGGGGAAAACTGGAGGCCGCATATCCCGGGTTCCGCACCTGGGGATGGCTTCTCTTTGTGTTTTTCTGGTTCAGGGGACTGGACAGGATGCTGGAAGTCATGAGCATATATCACCTCTGATCCTGCATTTTAAACATGCACTGCCACATACTATTATTCAAAGCGGAAGAACAGAGCGGCGTCCCTGACAGCCGGGACACAGATCTGTGTGGCGGGAGCGGATATGGAAAAAATAATCGTATTGTCAATTCCCTTTTTGGGCACTGCTTTTGGGGCCGCCATGGTATTTTTCTTAAAGGGGAAAATGAACCGGAAACTGGAAAAGATTTTGCTGGGCTTTGCTTCCGGAGTCATGATGGCGGCTTCTGTGTGGTCTTTGCTGATGCCGGCCATTGAGCTGGAACAGCAGCAGGGGGGAATCGCCTGGTTCCCTGCGGCGGCAGGTTTTTTGATGGGAGTGGGTTTTCTTCTGGCCCTTGACCGGCTGGTGCCGCGCCTGCGCCCGGAGGGAAAGAAGCAGGGAGAGGCAGACGCCGACATACAGAAAACCGTCATGCTGGTGCTGGCAGTGGGGCTGCATAATCTGCCGGAGGGAATGGCGGTGGGCGTGGTGGCTGCCGGGGCCATGGTAAAGGATTCGGGGATCACCATGCTGGGGGCGCTGGCCCTGGCCGTGGGAATTGCCATACAGAATTTTCCGGAGGGAGCCATTATCTCCATGCCGCTCAGGAATGTGGGTGTTTCCAGGGCAAAGGCTTTCTGGTACGGGGTGCTGTCGGGAGCGGTGGAGCCGGTGGGCGCCGCCGTCACCATATTGCTGGCAAATCAGGTGGTTCCGGTACTGCCGTATCTGCTGTCCTTTGCGGCGGGCGCCATGATCTATGTGGTTGCGGATGAGCTGATTCCGGGGGCAGGGGCGGAGAACCGTTCCAAGGCGGGAACCATCGGTGTGGCCCTGGGCTTTGTACTGATGATGATTCTGGATGTGGCAGTGTGAGGGGAACGAAACTGTGACAGAAAGAAAACGTCAGAAAGAAATAGATACGCTTTACAGATAAAACATACGCCTGCCATATGCGGGTTCACCTGGAGGGACCGGCTCTTGCAGGCAGATAGGAGCAGAACATGCGTTTACTGATTATCAGACATGGGGATCCGGATTATTCCATAGATTCCCTCACGGAGAAAGGCTGGCGGGAGGCAAAGCTTCTGGCAGAGAGGATTGCAAAGGAGGATGTGACAGAATTTTATGTGTCCCCGCTGGGAAGGGCCAGGGACACCGCATCCCTGACTTTGCAGAAAATGAACAGAACGGCTGTGGAATGTGACTGGCTCAGGGAATTTCCCCCGGCCATAAAACGTCCGGACAAGGAGGGCATCCGCAGGACCGTTACCTGGGACTGGCTTCCGGAAGACTGGACGGCGGAGCCGGTTTATTTTTTGCGGGATAAGTGGGCAGACACGGAGATTATGCGTGAGGCCGGAGTGGGAGAAACCTATGATGGCATCATCCGGAATTTTGACGCATTGCTGGCATCCCACGGCTATGTCCGGGAGGGGGAATTCTACAGGGCAGAGAGACCCAATAAGGACACGCTGGTATTTTTCTGTCATTTCGGCCTGGAATGTGTGCTGCTGAGTCACCTGATGAATGTATCGCCCATGATACTCTGGCACCATTCCTGCGCTGCGCCCACTTCCGTGACCACCGTCTATACGGAGGAGCGCAGGGAGGGAAAGGCTTCTTTCCGCGTGACTGCTTTCGGGGACATTTCCCATTTGTATGTGGCGGGGGAGGAACCGGCTTTTGCGGCAAGGTTTTGCGAAACATTTGACAGCCATGGGGAAAGACATGACTAAGTAAGGGTTATACGACTGATCACGGCGGCAATGATGCAGCCGTGATTTTACTTGACAGCTTTCCCTGGGTGTGCTATTCTGTGTTTAGTCTCGATATGTCGAATGACGACATGTCGTGAGTAAATACAAAGGAAGGAGCGAGTTAATTGAATGAAAATCTGCGAAAAAAATACATACCCATGACGGAGACCACCTATTATACGCTTCTGGCTGTTATCTGCCCCAGGCATGGATATGCCATTATACAATATGTCAGCGCCCTGACCAGGGGAAGGATTGTTCTGGGTACAGGTACCCTTTATACCATGGTGGGAAGGCTCATGCAGGATGGGATGATTGCCACGGTGCCTGAGCATGAAAAGAAGACCTACCAGATTACGGACATAGGGCTGGAGCTGCTGCGGGAGGAGACCAGGCGTCTGGAAAGACAGTTTTCTGACGGACGAAAAATCTTGTCAGGGGGGGTATCAACCCGTTAGGATATATGGAATATGGAAAATTCAGCAAATTGATACGGATGAGAAAACGGCTGAACAGCCGTCATTCCTTTTTGCGGAAAACGACGATTATGATGTGTCCGCAGAACCCCTTGTGTGTCATTCCGCAGGGAGAAACGTCCTGATCTTTCCGAGTCTGCGGGAACTGTGCAGCCGCCAAAGATGCGGACGGGAGGCGGGGGTGTGGCCGCACAGCATCCATAAACCCTGCCATGTACAAAAAGCTGTGCAGAATTGAAGTAAAGATTGAAAAATAAATTTTCAATCACGGGATTTGTGTCTGCGCATTGCAAAGCCATATATGGCCTGTCACAAACTCGGTTATGCGCAAAAAGCAGCGCAGAAATGGAGGTAAAATGAAACTGGAAGTGAAAGATATCCGCAAGAGCTTTGGGGAAACGGAGATTCTTCATGGCATTAATTTTGAAGTGGAGAGCGGGAGGGCCCTTGGCCTGCTGGGAAGAAACGGGGCGGGCAAGACAACTACCATCCGGATCCTGATGGATGTGTTTCATGCCAACAGCGGGGAAATTCTGCTGGATGGTGAGAAATTTATACCCTCAAAGCATCAGATCGGCTATCTGCCGGAGGAGAGGGGGCTTTATCCCAAAAGAAAAGTGATGGACCAGATGATCTATCTGGCGAATCTGAGGGGCATGAAAAACCGTGAGGCGAAGGTCAACGCCGAAAAATGGCTGAAAAGGCTGGAGGTTTTTGAATATGCGTCCCGTAAGCTGGAAACGCTGTCCAAGGGAAACCAGCAGAAAGTGCAGCTGGCGTCAACTTTGGTATGTAATCCGGAGATTGTGATTCTGGACGAGCCGTTCAGCGGCCTGGATCCGGTGAATTCCCAGATCCTGAAGGATGTGGTCAACGAACTGATCGCAGATAAACGGCTTGTGATTTTTTCCAGCCACCAGATGAGCTATGTGGAAGAATTCTGTGATCACATTACGATTATTGACCATGGCCGGGTAGTCCTGGCAGGAGAACTGAAGGAGATCAAGAAGGAGTATGGCAAAAACCGCCTGATGCTGGCGGCAGAAAATGATTCCGTGGAACATCTGGCGGAAAAGGTGGAGCGGGAATGGCCGGATCTGGTAAGGGTTTCCGGCAGGAAGAAGGAGTTCCTGATCCTGGAGCTGAAGGAAGGCGTGGACAGGCGCAGGCTTATGGAGAAACTGGTGGCATCAGATGTGGAAGTGGAGCGGTTTGGCAGATACGAGCCATCTCTGAATGATATTTTTGTGAGCAAGGTAGGTGAAGAGGGATGAAACAGTTTTGGATTGTGCTGAAGTATGAGCTGAGGGAGTACTTTGAAAATAAAGTGTTTATGGGACTGACTGCCGTGCTGGCGATATTGGGGGCAGGCGCTCTTTTCCTGCCCCGGTTTGTGGATATGTCAGGGTTTACCGGAGTCCAGGTAACGGAGAACGCAGAAAGCGGTGAAAGCGGGGAGACAGAAACCCCGGAAGACGACAGGGTGTTCCTATACCTGGATCATGCAGGGGTTGTGCGGGAAGACATTCTGGGAGAAATGTTTCCGGGAGTGGCCTGGCAGCAGGCAGCGGATGTAGAAGCCCTCAAGTCTTCCCTGGAAGCCCAGGAAGCGGAGGCGGGGTTTGTCGTCACCGGCGATTCGGAATATGAGTACTATGTTTTTAATAAATCCATGGGCGACAGTAACACGGCGGTTTTTGACCAGGCCATGAAGCTGTTTTACCGTATGGACTACTGTGCCGTTGCGGGACTGGACCTGAACGAAATAACGGCAATGTATGATGCGCCCATAACGGTTACGGAGACGGTGCTGAATAAGGATTCCGGAAGCAATTACTGGTACTGTTATGTTCTGGTCATCCTCGTGTTTATGCTGATTGTATACTATGGGCAGATGATTGCGGTTTCCGTCACCAGCGAGAAGAGCAACCGTGCGATTGAGGTGCTGGTGACAAGCACATCCCCCAACAGCCTGCTGTTCGGTAAAGTGATCGCGGGCGCAGTGGGCGGTGTCTTCCAGATGGGTGTGATGATGGGTGCCATTCTGATCTCGTACCAGATCAACAGGGATCAGTGGGGAGGCATGCTGGATATGCTCTTATATATTCCGGCGGAAGTGCTCCTGGCATTTGCCTTTTTCGGTCTGGGGGGTTATCTGTTCTATGCCTTCCTCTATGGTGCCATGGGCGCCCTGGTCAGCAAGACAGAGGATATCAGCAAGAGTGTGTCAGGCCTGATGATAGTGATTATGGTGGTCTATTTCTTCTCTCTGTTACAGCTGACGGATGTGGACGGAAATGTCATTAAGATATTGTCATTCCTGCCCATCAGTTCCTACAGTACCATGTTCGCGCGGATCGGCATGGGAACTGTAGCGGCATGGGAAATCATAGTATCTTTTCTGATACTGGTATTGTCCATAGTGGGCGTGGGAATTCTGGGAGCGAAGATTTACCGTATGGGTACTTTGCGGTACGGGAATCCCATCAAGATCAGCACGGCCCTGAAAAGCCTGAAAAAAAGCGAATAAACAGATGTGAGAAGACTGAAAATTGAAAATTTTCAATCCCAGGTTTGTGTCTGCGCGGCATCCACAAACTTGACATGCGCAAAAGGCCGCGCAGAAATGGGGTTAAATATGTAAACATGTGAGACATGTAAAAGGGCTGTCGCAGAAGAATTTCTTTCTGTGACAGCCCCCTTTTTCTGCGCCCCAATTTTCTATCGCTTATGCAGAAACCGCAGGAATTTTGCGGCAAGCTCCGGATCATATACATTGCCGTTATCGTCGGCAAGGCACTTCCGGACATCATCTTCCGTATAAAACCCGCCGGTGACGGTGGGAAGGGTCCGGGAGATATAATCGCTGGCAAGGTGGATAATCCTCGCTTCCATGGGGATCTGCTCTCCCTTCAGCCCGCCGGGATAGCCTTTTCCGTTCCAGTTCTCATGAGTACAGTGAATGATATCCGCAATCTTGTAGAGTTCGTCGAACTGCCGCGCCATGGTATAGCTGTGGGTCACATGCATGTGCATCTGGGATTTCTCTTCCTCGGTCCGGGACTGGCCCCGGATCACAAAGGATTCCGGCAGCTTTGCCATACCGATATCCTGATACAGGGCGGCAATGCTGATTTCCTTTGCCCGTTCCCGGGTAAATTTCAGATACCGGGCAAAGTCATATGTCATGCGGGCGATGGATTCCGCGGATGCTTTGTTCAGGACCTGCCGGTCATATAAGCGCTCCATAATGTAATTGGGGATACGCAGCTCATGCTTCAGGGCAGTCTTGTTCTGGTACATCTTGGCATCTGCACGGGAAAAACAGTCATGAAGGGTTTCAGCCTCGCTGTTCCATTCCGCGGCGCCCAGGGCAACCGACAAAGGCAGGGTCAGGCTTTTGTCGTGGCGGCAGTTGCGGGCTACCCGCCTGCAGTAATCAAGGGCGGTTTCCAGCGTGGTGTCGGGCAGGATGACGCGGAATTCATCTCCGCCGCATCTTGCCACAAGCCAGTCGCTCTTGGCAAGGTCGTTCATGATTTTTGCGATGGTCTGAAGCAGGGTATCGCCGGCTTCATGGCCGAAAATGTCGTTTGTCAGCTTCAGAAAATTTGCGTCTGCTGATATCATGCAGATTTTACGGTCTTTTTCTGTGGAGTAAGCGGCCACCGCCTCTTCAAATTTGCGGCGGTTATAAAGTCCCGTCATGGAATCTTTTTCCGCCAGGGATTCCCAGGCTACTTTCTCCTGCTGGTGCAGACATTTCTGGCTTTCCAGGGATGAGATAGTGTTTTTCAGATCCAGTTTCGACTGCCCCAGAAGGGACAGCTGCCGCATCAGAAGCAGAAGCATGTCTAAAATATTGTGAAACTGTGTGCCTGTCATGACCGGAAGGGCATGAACGGCAGACAGATAAGCGTCCTCATCTGTACCGAGGCTGCGGGCGATCTCGCGGTATTCCTCATCACTGAGGGGGTTTTCCGCCAGGCGGATTCTTCCCGCCAGCATGCTGGCAATATGGATATCGCCGGCCATAATGTTGATTACCGCATCCGTAAGTCCCGTAAACTGGCAACGGCATACATAGGGGGTGGGCTGTATGTAAGCGCACAGACCTGACACAAACTGCTCATAGAGTTCGCCGGCTGCCGGGGATTTCGCAAGTATGTTCTGGTAAAAACTGCCGTATTCACTGTCCCGCGTAAAGCGTTTCCCGGAAGGATTCCGGACACTGATACTCAGTTGAAGTGCGGCAGACAAAGAATCCGTCAGCTCCTGCAGGGAATTTATGTCAAAGATATCAGGAAATGCGTATGCTTTCACGGATTCACCTCCTAGTTCCGATTCTGTATTTGCCTTGGACCTGGTTCCGCAGCGTTTTTTATACATTCATTATACTGTCTCCGGCATCAAAAATCAAGTCTTTAAAACAGGGGGGAGGAAGGGGCGGAAAGATGGGAGGAATGTCCGGGAATGCCGTGACATGCCGGACAGGGCGCTGTATTATCGTTGCCGTAATGGTATAAATAGGGAGTAAAATCTAAGGGAAGTCAATTGACAATTAGTATGGAAAGTGGTATCATGTCTATGGAATGAATACATAAAGAGTAATGGTGGGAAAATGAATAAGCAGCAGATATTGATTGTGGATGACGAAGAAATAAATCGCGCGATACTCATGGAAATGTTTGACGATGAGCGCGATTCATATGAGTTAATTGAGGCAGAGAATGGACAGGAAGCGGTTCATCAGATTGAAAGCAATCAGAATATCGTGTTGATTTTGCTGGATGTTATCATGCCTATCATGGATGGATTTAAGGTTCTGGAGTATATGCAGGAAAAGGATCTCCTGAAAGGGATTCCTGTCATACTGATTACCGGCGAATCCATTAAGGACAGTGAAGGCAGGGCATACGCGTTCGGAGTGGCAGACGTTATACATAAGCCCTTCTATCCTTATATTGTCAAGAGAAGATGCAGTAATATCATCGAACTGTATCAGAACAAACGGAATATGGAAATCCGCCTGAAAGAGCAGGAGGAGGCCATCAGGGCACAGGAAAAAGAAATTCGTGAGACAAACGAGTTTATGATTGATGCCCTTAGTTCCGTTGTGGAGTCCAGAAGTGCGGAGACGGGCGACCATACCAAGCGTATTAAGTATTACACCCGGATTATGGCAAAGTGTCTGATGGACCATTTCCCCAGGTACGGGCTGTCCTATGTCCAGGTGGATGCAATTTCCAGGGCGTCGGTGCTGCATGATGTGGGAAAGATCGGTATTTCGGATGCCATTCTTCTGAAGCCGGGACGGCTGACCAATGAAGAATTTGAGATCATGAAGACACATACCACCATAGGCTGCGATCTTCTGGAAAAGTTTTACAGGGACCGTGCAGGTGAATTCTACCGGTATTGCTATGACATCTGCCGCCATCATCACGAGAGATGGGACGGGAGGGGTTATCCGGATCATCTGGTAGGGGATGATATTCCCATCAGTGCACAGATTGTTGCGGTTGCCGATGTGTATGATGCGCTGGTAAGTCCAAGAGTATACAAGAGTTCCTTTACGAAGACAAAGGCCTATGAGATGATTGTGAACGGTGAGTGCGGCCAGTTTTCCCCGGATATTCTGGAGTGTTTCAGGCTTGCCAAAGAAGATTTCTTTAATATTATGGAAGTAATTGGTGTGTGATATAAGCAGGCAGCAAAGAAGAGATTGCGTTTTGCTGCCTTTTTTCGTCATAACTTTTCAATGGTGACATTTGGGAGGAGAAGTATGTATGAGGGGGAAAACCATGTGCTTCCCATAGAGGATGCACTGGAGATGATTCTGGTGTTCGATGGGACGGGGGTAATTTCCTACGCAAATGCGGCAGCCAGAAAGAAACTCGGTTCGAAGGAGCTGTCCGGCAGGCTTGTGGGTGATGTTTTTCCAGGCACGTTTCAAAAGTCCGGGAGCGGATTCGCGTCTGATTTCCAGTTCGGAAACGATACACGGCATCTTGTGGCATACAGAGAGAATCACACTTGTTTTCCGGTGGAGGCCAGGATCATAGAAGATGGCAGCCATCCCGGGACATACATATGTATGGCGAATGATATTCTGGAGAAGGAGCATCTGGGCAGGGAAATCGGCCAGGTGCGGGAAGAAGCGCAGCAGGCGGAAAAAGTAAAGGCAGAATTTGTGGCAAATGTAACACATGAACTGAGAACGCCGGTCAATGGCATTCTGGGTAATGTGAGGGAACTGCTTGGGAATGTGACGGATGCGGAGACGCTGAAGTCCCTGCGGCTGATAGAGCGGTGCTGTGGGGATATGAATAAAATCATCAATAATATTCTGGATTTTTCAAAGCTGGATGCAGGAAAGTTTGTCCTGGAGCCGCGACAGTTTCATTTCAGGAATATGCTTGACTATGTGAAAGCACAGCATATCAATAAAATTACCGAAAAGGGACTGGATTTTTTCATGACCGTATCGCCGCAGGTGCCGGAATATGTGGTGGGAGATGAGCTGCGGATTGTGCAGATTCTCAACAATCTCCTGTCCAATGCGCTGAAGTTTACCACAGTGGGTAAAATTACCCTGGAAGTTCTGAGGACGGCGCGGGTGGAAGATAAGACCGAGTTGTTTTTTATTGTGTCGGACTCCGGCATAGGTGTTGCGGAGGAGGACAGGGATAAACTGTTCCAGAGTTTTTCCCAGGTGGATGCCTCCATTTCAAGAAAGTACGGCGGAACGGGTCTGGGGCTGAATATCTGTAAGCAGCTGGTGGAACTGATGGGCGGCAGAATTGATGTGGAAGGCAAAAAAGGGAAAGGGAGCCAGTTTACCTTTTCCATATGGGTGGGAGTTTCCGAAGAGGAAAACAAATCCCAGGAGTCTTCCGATGATGTAAAGGCCGCCTTTTTGCACATGGCCGCGCAGCCGGAAGACCCGGATGAAAGCTTTGGGGAAGCCGGCAGATACGGCACTCCAAAGAATCAGGAGATTCTGAAGAAAAATTTATCCAAACTGATCCTCTGCGTGGAGATGGAGAACTGGGAAAAGGCAGAAATGTTTATGGAGACGGTCAGGCAGCTGATGGAAGACGCGCCTCCGGAGCGGAAACGCCAGGCGCTGAAGCTGAAGATGGCAATCCAGAAAGAAGACTATGACAAGGTGATCAGTGAATATCATAAATTGACACAAGTGAATCCGGCCTCCGGCTCTGAACAGTGTGACGGCGGGGCTTCCGGCTGAATTGCGGCGGCCGCGGCCGGAGGGAGGTATGGGTATGCGTTATGGGGAGCAGAATATGGCGGAGATTCTCATAGTGGACGATCTGGAGTTCAACAGGATCTTGCTGGAGGAAATCATCAGCAGGATGGGATTCCGCCCGGTTTTGGCCGAGAGCGGTGAAGAGGCGCTGGCGGCCATTGGGAAATCGCTTCCGGTGCTGGTGCTGTCTGACATTTCCATGCCGGGAATGGACGGTTACGAACTGTGCAGGGCCATTAAGAGTGATAAAAAGACAAGGCATATTCCGGTGATTTTTATTTCTGCAAATGATACCACGGAAGATGTGGTGGAGGGATTCGGCCTTGGGGGAGCAGATTATATTACAAAGCCCTTTGTGCCGGAGATTGTGGAGGTACGCATCAGGACGCAGCTGCGCCTGCATGAGATGAACAAGGAACTGAAGGAGGCGAACCGCAGGCTTCAGGTTTCGGTCACGGAACAGACCAGACAGATAGAGCAGGAAAAAAAGAGTGTTTTGTATGCACTGGCGGCTATCGCGGCACAGAATTCCTGCTACCGGAAGGAACATATCGAGAGGCTGAGTCAAAACTGCAGCATTCTTGCCCAGGGAATGCAGCTTTCTGCTGTGTTCGGGGATCAGGTCTCAGATGCCTATATTGATACGATAGCGCTGGCGGCGCCATTGTGTGATATCGGAAATATCGGCATTCCCCTGGAACTTTTGAGAAAGCAGACATCACTCACCGAAGAGGAAATGGCAATAGTCCAGAACCACACCAATATCGGGGCGAAGCTTCTGGGTGATTTGTATGTGGATAATGATTATAACGACTTTCTGAGCACTGCCGTGGATATCGCCCATTACCACCATGAAAACTGGGATGGAAGCGGTTATCCCTCCGGCCTGAAGGGAGAACAGATTCCCCTTGCCGCACAGATTGTTTCCATAGTGGAAGTATATTGTGCGCTGACGGAAAAGAAAAATTACAGCAGGGAGGAAGCTTTCAGGATTATGGCAGAGGAAGCGGAAGTAAAGTTTAACCCTGAGATTTTTAAGATATGTCGGAAGATAGCAAGACTGCTTCAGTGAAAACGGTTTCCGGAGCCGGCAGGAGAAGGTATGACAGAGCGGGAGGTATGAGGGATTGTGATTAAGGACGAAGAGTTTCAGAGAATATCTTTTTTTATGAAACAGCGGTACGGCATAGACTTAAGCCAGAAAAAAGTGATTGTAAACGGGCGCCTGGAAAATTATATCAAGCGCGGGGGCTGGAGCAGTTTCGATGAATTTATGAATGCCGTGGAGCATGACAAGACCGGACAGCAGGAGAAAATGCTGGTCAATTTCCTGACCACCAACCATACCTACTTTATGCGGGAATTTGAACATTTTGATTTTTTCAAGGGCCAGGTGCTTCCGTGGCTGAAGCAGAAGGAAGCCGCCAGAAAGGATTTGCGTATCTGGTGCGGTGCGGCGTCTTCCGGGGAAGAGCCGTATATGATTGCCATGGTGCTGGCGGAGTTTTTCGGTATGGAGAAGCCCCAGTGGGATACCAAAGTCCTGGCCACGGATATCTCCACGAAAGTGCTGCAGAAGGCGCTTGCGGGAGTGTATACCGCCGAGCAGCTGAAGAGTGTCCCGCCCCAGTGGAAGAAGCGCTTTTTCAGAACGGTGGGCGGGGGCGCACAGTACCAGGTGGTGCCCGAATTAAAACAGGAGGTTATTTTCCGGCAGTTTAATCTGATGGACCCATTTCCTTTTAAAAGGAAAATGCATACCATATTTTTGAGAAATGTAATGATTTATTTTGACGAGAAAACAAAACGGGAACTGGTTCAGAAAGTCTATGATGCGCTGGAACCGGGAGGATATCTGTTTATAGGGACAACGGAAACACTGGACAGAAATTCCTCACCGTTCCAGATCATTCAACCATCAATATTCAGGAAATAGGGAAGGAATAAGTTGATAATGCGGCCAATAAAAGTTTTGATCGTGGATGATTCCATTGTGTTCAGGGAGCTGCTGGTTCAGAATCTCAGCAGGGATCCTGCAATCAGGGTAGTGGCAACGGCAAAGGATCCCTATGAGGCTAGGGATGCGATCCTGGCGTACAAGCCGGATGTGATGACTCTGGATATTGAACTTCCCAGAATGAGCGGAATTGAGTTCTTGCGGAAGCTGATGCCCCAGTATCCGCTGCCGGTGGTGGTAATCAGTTCCCTGAGCGATAAGGTGTTTGACGCCATGAATGCAGGGGCTGTGGATTTTGTGGCAAAGCCCGCCGTGTCGAACCGCAGACAGCTGGAAGATTTTATCCGGAATGAGCTTCTTGTGAAGGTTAAAATTGCGTCCACGGCCAGGATTGGCAACATTAAGAGGACTGTGATGGCGGAGCCGCAGCATCTTCTGGCCAAGAAGAACAATCTGATTGTGGCCATAGGCGCCTCCACCGGGGGCACAGAGGCGATTTTTAGTGTGGTAAAAGATTATGGGACAGATATTCCGGGGATTGTCTGTGTCCAGCATATGCCGCCCGGATTTACCGCCATGTATGCCAAGAGACTCAATGACCAGTGCCGGGTACGGGTGAAGGAAGCGGAGACCGGGGACAGGGTAATGCCCGGACACATGCTGATTGCACCCGGAGGCGACAGGCATATGCACCTGGTGAAGGTGGGAGATGGCTACCAGGTGGAAGTGAAGCCGGGGCCGAAGGTCAACGGACATTGCCCGTCTGTGGAAGTTTTGTTTGAATCCGTGGCAAAAGCAGCGGGTTCTGATGCGGTGGGAATTATACTGACCGGAATGGGCGGCGATGGGGCGAAAGGCCTGCTGTCCATGCGAAAGGCAGGAGCCAGGACCATAGGTCAGGATGAATCCACTTGCGTGGTTTATGGAATGCCCAAGGTTGCTTATGATCTGGGAGCGGTAGAGTATCAGGAAAAGCTGGCTGATATCGCTGGAAGAACATATGCATTGCTAAATAAAATGTAAAGGAGAAAGAACATGAAGATTCTATTGGCGGAGGATGACTTCGCAACAAGGAAGTTTATGGCAGGCTTTCTCTCAAAGTATGGTGAATGTGATATCACTGTAGACGGAATGGAAGCAGTGGACGCGTTTATGATGGCTTTGGAGGATGGCGAGCCGTATGATCTGGTGTGTCTTGACATTATGATGCCGGTTATGGATGGATACCAGGCTCTTATGGGTATCCGCAATCTGGAAAAACAGCGGAACATTCCCGAGGACAAGGCTGTAAAGGTGATTATGACGACAGCCCTGAATGAGGAAAAGAATGTAAAGATGGCATTTGAACTGGGGTGTACCATATATTCCGGAAAACCCATTGATCAGGAGCGGTTTGAACAGGCAATGAAGAAACTGAATTTGATCTGAGAAAAGAGGAAAGGAGAAATATATGGCTGAAGATTTTAACACAGACAGTATGCTGGATATGTATCTGTTCGAGAACGGTCAGCTGCTGGAGCAGCTGCAGGAGACTGTACTGGAACAGAAGGATGCAGACTGCTTTGACGAGGACAGTATCAACGAAATATTCAGAACCATGCATACCATAAAAGGTTCCTCCGGTATCATGATGTTCGACAATATCACGGCAGTGTCCCATAAACTGGAAGATATCTTTTTTTACCTGAGAGAATCCCATCCAGACAATGTGCCCCATGTGGAACTGGTGGAGCATGTGCTGGAGGTAGAAGACTTTATTTCTAATGAAATGGAGAAGATCCGAAACGGTGATCCTGTGGATGGTGATGCCAGCAACATTATCGCGAATCTGGATAAGTTCCTGGAGATGATCAAAAACGGGGGAGCTGCAGGAAAAGTGGCAGCGGAAAATGTACATGAGGAACCAAAGCATTTTTACATTGCGCCGGTGGCTACAAGCGCAAGCCGTTTCTACAAGATTTTTATCAGCTTTTTCCCGGAGACGGAGATGGCGAATGTCCATGCATATAAGACAGTGTATGCACTGAAAGAGATTGCGGAAGACATTATGTATTCCCCGGAAGATATCCTGACGGATGAGAAGAGCGGAGAGACCATCATAAAAGAAGGTTTCCGCATACTTCTGCAGGCACAGTGTACGGAACAGGAAGTGCGTGACCTGATCGGTGTGGGATATGACATCGAAAAGGTGGAAGTGTATGAGTGTGATGCCAACCAGTTCCTGCTGGGATTTGACTTTGGCGACCAGGCTCCGGCTCCCCAGATTGATCTGGAGTCCAGTGTGGAGACCATAGAGGAAAAGCAGGAAGAAAAACAAAAGGAAGGCGCACAGGAAAAGAAAGAAGAGAAACCCAAGATTGTTCCCGGGGATTTTGTCATTCAGTCCAAGGAACCCGGAAAGCAGAAGAAACTGGCAAAGGATAAGCCCAAGGGTGAAAAGGCATCCTTTATCAGTGTGAATGTAAGCAAGATGGACCAGCTGATGGATCTGATCGGGGAACTTGTGATCTCCGAATCAGTGGTACTGCAGAGCTCGGATCTGAAGGTGCCGGGCCTGAACCTTGATAATTTCAATAAGGCCGCAGCGCAGCTGGCTTCCATTTCCACAGATCTGCAGAATGTTATCATGTCCATGCGAATGGTTCCGCTGACAAATACTTTCCAGAAGATGAACAGGATTGTGTTTGATGTGTCCAGGAAGCTGGGAAAAGATATTGAATTTGTGATGGTGGGTGAAACCACGGAAGTGGATAAGAACATTATCGAGCATATTTCGGATCCTCTGATGCACCTGGTGAGAAATGCCGTGGACCACGGAATCGAGACCAATGAAGAGCGTGTGGACAGCGGAAAAGTGGAGAAGGGCAAAGTCACATTGTCTGCAAGGACAGAAGCCGGTAAAGTATGGATCAGTGTGGAGGATAACGGCAAGGGCCTGGATCGGGATAAGATTCTGGCGAAAGCCAGAAAACAGGGCATACTGGACGATGGCAAGCCGGATGGGGCATATACGGACAAGGAAGTGTACCAGTTTATCACACTGCCTGGTTTTTCCACAAACGAGCAGGTAACGGAGTATTCCGGGCGCGGCGTGGGTATGGACGTGGTAGTACAGAATATACAGGCCATCGGCGGTGCACTGGAAATTGAGAGTACACCGGGCCATGGAAGTACCATGAGCCTGAAGATTCCTCTGACCCTTGCCATCATTGACGGCATTGTCATGGAAGTGGGATCTTCGTCCTTTGTCATGGAGACGGGAGTGATCAAGCAGTTTATCCGTGTGAAGGAAGACATGATGGTTCATGAGCCCAACGGAGATGAGTTTGTCATGATCCGTGGCGACTGTTTCCCTGTGATCCGCCTTGGAAAATGGTATGGCCTGGAGGAATACCGGGAGTCGGTGGAAGATGGCGTGATGCTGATTCTTGAGGTGGAAGATAGAAAGATTTGCCTTCTGGTGGATAAACTGGTGGGCGAACAGGAGATAGTGGTGAAACCGATTCCTTCTTATATTAAGAAGGTCAAGGGCCTGTCTGGCTGTACGCAGCTGGGCGATGGAAGTATCGCCCTGATATTGGATGCCCCTGGGCTTGTAGAATAGTTTGGAAAGAAAGGAACGGTAAATCGTATGGATGAAACGAATAGATTGTTGGGAATGCAGGAAGAGACAAATTCCGGTTCGGACAGCCGTGATACGCAGAAGGGCAAATATATGACCTTTAAATCCGGGCCGGAGTACTTCGGACTGGAAATTCAATATGTGCAGCAGATTATTCAATTTCAGTCAATTACCAAGATTCCTGAGACGGAAGATTACATAAAGGGTCTGATCAATCTCAGGGGAAGAATTATTCCGGTAGTGGATGTGCGCCTGAGATTTAAGCAGGGAGCCTGTGAATATAATGACAAAACTTGTATTCTTGTCATTCATGTGAAGGACACTATCGTGGGGCTGGTGGTGGAGCAGATTGCGGAAGTGGTTGAAATCAAGGAAGAGAACATTCTTCCCCCGCCCAGCATCGGAAGGGCAGACAAGGCCCATCATAAATATGTATATGGCATTGGAAAAGTCGGTAATACGGTGAAACTGCTTCTGGATCCGGAGAAGCTATTGTATGATGACGATTCTTCGGATTTGGAATCATCTAAATTGAAAGAAGAATGAGAGGTATGACAGTGATGAAAAACATGAAGATGAAAACAAAATTGATATTGGGATTTGGCGTTCCCATCCTTTTGACGCTGACCAATATCATATTCAGTGAGGTAACCACAAGGACTGCGGTGGGAATTACTGATCCGGCAAGACAGGAGCAATACAGGGTGGGGGCTACCATTTTCACAATAGCACTTGCTCTGGTCTCTGTGATTGTCACTTTTACCATTGCCTATTTTCTGATTAAGATCATCGAGAAATCCGTGGCGCAGCTTTCCGATGCTGCAAAGCAGATTGCAAAAGGCCATGTGGAGATCACCATGGAAAAATACAACAATGATGAGTTCGGCGACCTGGTAGACGAATATACCAAGGTGATTGAAAACATCAAGTACCAGGCTCACATTGCGGAAGAGGTTTCAAACGGAAATCTGACAATTTCCGTGAAGCCGGCATCTTCCGATGATCTGCTGGGACATTCCCTGAAGAAACTGGTGGAGGATAACCACAATGCCCTGAGCAATATCAGCGATGCCGGTTCCCAGGTGACCGTCAGCTCCTCCCAGGTGGCAAGCGCAAGCCAGGCCCTGGCCCAGGGTTCCACGGAACAGGCAAGCGCCATTGAGCAGATTACGGCTTCCATTGATGAGATTGCAGAGAAGACAAAACAGAATGCGGAGCAGGCAAATTCCGCAGCTAATCTGGTGATTCGTGCCATTGGAGATGTGAAACAGGGCAATGTGCAGATGCAGAGCATGGTAGCTGCAATGCAGGATATCAATAAAGCATCCGAGAGCATTTCCAAGATCATTAAGACCATTCAGGATATTGCATTCCAGACCAATATTCTTGCACTGAATGCTGCCGTAGAGGCCGCCAGGGCAGGAGAAGCAGGAAAAGGTTTTGCAGTTGTGGCGGAAGAAGTCAGAAGCCTTGCGGCAAAGAGCCAGGAGGCAGCGGAGGAGACCGCAGAACTGATTGAGGATTCCATAGATAAGGTGAACGCAGGTTCCAAGATAGCGGACGAGACCGCAAGGGCAATGGAAGAGATTACAAAGGTAGTTCAGGAGAGCGAGCATATCATCAACGGAATTGCAGAATCTTCCAATTACCAGGCTACTGCAGTGGCACAGATCGAGCAGGCTATCAGCCAGGTATCCCAGGTGGTACAGACCAACTCCGCTACCAGCGAAGAATGTGCTGCCGCCAGTGAAGAACTGTCCAACCAGGCTTCCAGGATGCGTGAGATGCTTTCGATTTACAATCTGGGGAATGGACAGAGTACTTCCATAAAGAGCTCGTCAGGTTATTCCTCTTCCGTTTCCAATGCAAATGAGCAGGTGATTTCACTTGGGGATGGCTTTGGAAAGTATTGACAGGAACTGAAAAGAGAGAGGTGTAGTCAATGAATCTGTTTGATGAATTAAGGGCGCTGGGCGTGGACGTGGATGACGGACTGAAGCGCATTATGGGAAATGAGAAGCTGTATACGAAACTACTGGGATCATTTGTGAAAATGGTAAAAAACAATGCAGTACAGCCGGACTTTGACGCCGCAGACTGTTCGGAAGCCATTGAGAAGGCTCATGCCATAAAGGGAACGGCAGGAAATCTGTCCATCACTCCGATATATGAGTCATATACGGAGATTCTGAACCTTCTGCGCACCGGAAAGCCGGAAGAGGCAAGAACACTTCTGGAAGGTATTTTGCCGGTTCAGAAGAAAATCATTGACTGTATTGAGCAGAATATGGCATAAGGTATCGGACTTAACTTGCAGGGCATACCCGGGTAGATACAATGATCATAGCGCTGTGGGAAGAGTTCCTGCAGCGCTGTTTTATCATGTGGGGAAATGCCATGTGTGATAGAAAGGGAACACTTCTTTTTTGACATAATTGAAAATTACAACCAGGAGGATTGAAAATGGAGGATGTTACTATGAGGGCTGAAGGCCTTCACAGTATGGATGATCACAATGCAGGTTTTGGACTGGAAGATGGAGGGGCGCAGCACAGGCCGCAGAGGGGCGTGAAGCTGCAGCCGCTGGATGTGATAGATGGATATATGGTCCGTCCGGGATTTTACAACAGGGACGGTGCAACGGCATCCTCCAATGGCGTCAGTTTTACGATTCATTCCCATGGTGCTACAAGCTGTACCCTGCTGCTGTTTCATCCACAGGAAAAGGAACCCTATGCAAAGCTGAAGTTTCCGGAGTCCTATCATATCGGAAACACTTATTCCATGCTGGTATTCGGGCTGAGGATAGAAGATTTTGAGTACGCTTTCCAGCTGGATGGGCCTTATAACAAGGAAAAAGGATTGCTTTTTGATAAAGACACAGTTTTGCTGGATCCATATGCACGGGCGGTAACGGGACAGAGAAACTGGGGAGAGCGTCCGGAAGATGGCGAGTATTTTGTATATCATGCAAGAGTTGTGGAAAACAACTTTGACTGGGGAAAGATCAAGCAGCTGGAAATTCCTCTGGAAGATCTGGTCATATATGAGATGCATGTGAGAGGATTTACCAAAGATAAATCTTCGGGTGTGACGGCAAGGGGAACTTATGAGGGGCTGCGGCAGAAGATTCCATATCTGAAGGATCTGGGAATCAATGCAATAGAGCTGATGCCGATTTTTGAATTTGACGAGATGGAAAACGCCAGGGTTGTGGACGGGGTACAGCTGTACAACTACTGGGGTTATAATACGGTGTGCTTTTTCGCGCCGAATACAGGATATTCCTCCGTTGTGGAACATAACCATGAGGGGGACGAACTGAAACAGCTGATCTATGAGCTGAAGCAAAATGGAATAGAAGTGATCCTTGATGTGGTATTCAACCACACGGCAGAGGGAAACGAGGATGGGCCGAGTTTTTCTTTCAAAGGAATTGACAATAATATTTATTATATACTGACACCGGATGGGCATTATTATAATTTCAGCGGATGCGGAAATGCCCTGAACTGCAATCATCCCATGACGCGCAGGTTTATTATCGACTGTCTGAGATACTGGGTGACGGAATACCGTGTGGATGGGTTCCGCTTTGACCTGGCATCCATTCTGGCCAGGGACCAGAACGGGGAACCCATGATGAATCCCCCCATATTGCAGGCGATCGCCTGTGACTCCATTCTGGGAAAGGTGAAACTGATTGCAGAGGCATGGGACGCGGCGGGATTATATCAGGTGGGACATTTTCCTGCATATAACAGATGGTCCGAATGGAACGGAAGATACCGTGACGATATCAGGCGTTTTTTAAAGGGAGATGAAGGGATGGCAGGAGCGGCAATCACCCGGATTACGGGATCCAGGGATCTGTATGACCCCATGGACCGGGGACAGAGTGCTTCCGTCAACTTTCTGAACTGTCATGATGGATTTACCCTTTATGACATGTATTCCTACAATATGAAGCACAATGAAAAAAACGGCTGGAATAACACGGACGGAGACAATAACGGCAATAGCTGGAACTGCGGGGTGGAGGGGCACACAGATGATCCGGAAGTGGAAAAACTGCGCCGGCGTATGGTTAAGAATGCTTTTGTCACCCTGATGTGCAGCAGGGGACCTGCAATGTTTTATGCGGGGGATGAATTCTGCAATACGCAGTTCGGCAATAACAACGCTTATTGTCAGGATAATCTTATTTCCTGGCTGGACTGGACAAGGCTGGAAGAGTATCAGGAAATACATGACTTTTTCCGGTACATGATTGCTTTCCGCAAAAAACATGCGGTTCTGAGAAAGCCCACAAGGGAGGCAGCCTGCGGTTTCCCGGATATCAGTATTCACAATGACTATCCCTGGAATGCCAGGACAAATCATACCAGCCGGCTCATCGGTGTCATGTATGCGGGAAGGGATGAGGCAGACGAGAAGGATGACATTGTTTTCTATGCCATGAATGCATTCTGGAAGCCTCTGGAAATGCAGCTTCCCGGTCTTCCCCAGAATATGAAATGGAAGGTTTGTATCAATACATCCGTGGAATATGAGGACGGAAAGAATATAGAGGAGGAGACAGAGTTTCATTTTGGCAGCAAGCTGAAGATTCCGCCTCGCTCCGCAGTTGTGCTTGTGGGGGAAGAAGAGGCATGACCGAACCGGTATGGGAACGTATCGGGCCGGCCTGCATATAATAGTGACTGCATTACTTCTTTGGGGGATCTGCGGTATGGACTGTGGGGACAGGATACTTTCGGAACACTATTTTGATGTTATCACGGATTTTCCGGTGAGTCTTCTGGAAAATAATACTTATGACTTGTGCTATGTGAATATTGACAATTTCTACAATATAGTATACATCAATGAATCAAACATCAGAAATGCCAATGAGTATATTTTTGACTACAACAGCGTTCCAAAGCTGTACGGCCTGATGCAGGAAGAAAGCATTGCACGGGATTTTGATCCTAACAGTCTGATTGTCAGCGGGATCACCCAGGTTCAGAGGGCGCCGTTAAGCCTCAGTGGACGAGGAGTGGTTCTCTGTGTCATCGATACGGGGGATGGTGTCATTTCATTGTCAATGGATTCAATCCGGTATCGGAAGAAACTGTGCGGTTTCATTTGTGAAAAATGCCCCTTTCCGGGGCATTTTTTCGTCTAGGACAAAAGGCTCCGGGCATATGGTATAGAGAGAATATGGGAAGGAAGTGGCAGGATGCTTCCGACTGTGGAGGAATTACAGCAAATGTATGAGGCGGAGATTACACTGGCCGACCGGGAAGGGCTGGCCGACCTGGACAGTGTGGAGATTGACAGGGAAAAACCGCCGGAGGACAGGATCAGGAGTTATCTGGAGCAGGTGCACAATCCTTTTCTGGCAAAGGCAGGGGATTACATACTGAAGTTTCGTTATGCAGACTGCCAGGAGGACATGGAGGACCGGCTGGCAGAGTATGTGGAAAAAATGGCAAGAATCCGCTGCTGAGCTGATTGCCGGAGCTGGACAAAACTTATTCCGGAGGAACGCAGATGAAGGCAAAAGAACTTTATAATGTGGGAATTTATCTCCGGCTGTCCCGGGATGACATGACGGAGAACGCAGGGATAGCCTTTGGCAGGCAGGAAAGCAACAGCATCAGTTCCCAGAGAGAACTGGTCCGTTCTTTCGTGCGCAGCCGGAAAGATATGAAGATTTATGATACCTATGTGGATGACGGATACTCGGGCGCTAATTTTGACCGCCCGGGTTTTCGGAAGATGATGGAAGATGTACTGGCCGGTAAGGTGGACTGTATTGTGGTAAAAGATTTATCCAGATTTGGACGTGACTATATAGAAGCCGGGAGGTTGATTCAAAAGACTTTCCCGGCTTTCAATGTGCGTTTTATTGCCGTGACGGATCATTATGACTCCCTGACGGCAGACTATCACGAAACTTCTCTGGTGCTGCCGGTAAAAAACTTTGTAAATGACAGCTATTGCAGGGATATTTCCGCGAAAGTCAGAAGCCATCAGAGAATAAAGCGGGAAAAGGGAGAATTTATCGGAGCCTTTGCGGTTTATGGCTATTGCAAGGGGGAGAGAAACAAACTGGTTCCGGATGCGTATGCGGCACGGATTGTCAGGGCAGTTTTTGACTGGAAACTGGAGGGCATGAGCTGCGGGGCCATTGCTGCCCGGCTGAGACAGCAGGGTATTCTTTCCCCCATGGAATACAAAAAGTCAAAAGGAGAAAGATTTTCCACAGGGTTTACCCCGGCAGTGAAAGAAGGCTGGTCTTCGGTTGCGGTGAAGAGAATTCTGACCAATGAGATCTATACCGGAACCATGGTACAGGGCCGGAGAGAGAAGATCAGTTATAAACTGGACAAATGCCGGGATAAACCCAGGGAAGAATGGAACCGGGTGGAAGGTACCCATGAGGCGGTGGTCACAAAAGAAGAGTTTGACAGCGTGCAAAAGTTTCTTTCCATTGACAGCAGGGCTTCCGGCGTCCGGAAAAGGGCACACCTATTTTGCGGCTTATTGTTCTGCGGAGACTGCGGGGAACCTATGATCCGGCGTGTGAACAGGTACAAGGGTGTGGAAAAGGTGTATTTTATCTGTCCTGCCAGAAACCGGGGAATGGGCTGTACCCGGCACAGCATTTGGGAGGAGGACCTGAAGCAGGCAGTACTGAAAGGACTCCGGACACAGGCAGACCTTCTGACAAACAGGGAAAACATATTGTGCCGTATGGAAAAAACGGCAGTTGACCGGGGGAGATTATTTCAGACGGCCGGGGAGATTGCCAGGCTGCGGGAAGAGGAAGAAAAATATATATCCCTGGAGCGGGGATTGTGGGAAGATTTGCGGGAAGGTGTTGTCAGTCCAAAGGATTTTCATGATTTCCGGGAAATTTACGAAGAGCAGACTGCCCGAATCCGGGAGGTGATCCGGAAACAGAAGCAGATGATGCAGACTTTGTACCAGTCGGGACTGGCATGTGAAAAGCGTCTGGAAGGTTTCCGGGAGAGGCCGGAACTGACGGAACTGAACCGGGATGCGCTGATCTGCTTTGTAAACCGGATTCTGGTGTATGAGGGGAAAAGGCTTTGCCTGGAATGGAAATTCCGCGGGCAGTTCAGCAGAACCGTAATGCCCGGCGGGGATGTATGAGGGAGGCGTGGGTATGACCGGAATGATCGGAGAAGACAATAGGGCGGCAGAAAGAGAGTGCAGAAGGTATTCGGCCGGTATTTATGCCAGGCTCTCCGTGGACAGCCATAATGAGAAAAATGAGTCCATTGAAGGTCAGGTGAGGATTGCGAAGTCCTGGCTGGAACAACAGCGGGATGTGACACTGTGGGGATGCTACAGTGATCTGGGGAAGTCCGGAACCAATTTTGAACGGGAGGGATTTCAAAGGCTGATGGCAGATGTGCGCCAGGGGAAGGTGAACTGCGTTATTGTCAAGGATTTTTCCCGGTTTGGGCGAAATTATATTGAGACGGGAAACTACATTCAGAAGATTTTTCCCTTTCTGGGGGTGCGGTTTGTTTCCGTCACAGATCATTATGACAGCTTATATGCGGAGACAGACAGTCTGGGGACAAATTTGAAAAACCTGGCCAACGAGATGTATGCCCATGACATAGGGATGAAGGTGAAGAGCGCCAAGAAAGCCCTGCGGGAAGCCGGAAGCTATACCGGGGGAATTCCTCCGTACGGATACCAGGCAGAATGGGAGAAGGGAAGGAAGCGCTTATGGATGGAAGAGGAAGCTTCGGGGATTGTGAAGGAGATCTACAGACTCTGGCGGGAAGGGAAGAGCATGAGGGAAGTGGCAGAGTGGCTTTATCAGAAAAAAGTCCATAGCCCGAAGGATTACCGCCATTATGGTCATGTGTTCCGGAAAGAGGGAGAGACGCTGCGGGAATGGTCAGGGGCTACCCTGCGGCTGATTCTGACCAATCCGGTATATATGGGATGCGCGGCAGATATTTCCCCGGATGGGGCGGGTGAGCAGCAATTTTTGGGGAAGGGCTGCCAGGCAATGGTGACCAGAGAGCAGTTCCTTGCGGCTGTCAGACGGTTCGGGAGCATGCAGGAACAGGGAGGCCGGAAGGAAGAGGCGCACGGTGAGGATATTTTTGAAGGACTCTTGTTTTGCGGTGAGTGCGGCGGCAGAATGGGAAGGACGTATCATGTCAGGGAACTTGCCTCCGGCGGCAGACAGAAGGAATATGGGTATTTCTGCAGGAGATCTGCCCGCATGGACAGTTTTGCCTGCGGGAGGAAGTATATTACAGGCCAGGTACTCTGGCGGCTGGTGGGGAGCGCCCTGAGACAGGAATACCAGGTCAGGGATGTGAAAACCCAGGAGCTGCTGGCGAAATTCTGCGGGGAGATCAGGAAAAGAAAAAAGGTATTGGAGAAAGAACTCCAGGATATCCGGAAAAAGGAGGAAATGGAAAAGCGGAAGGGAAGTGAGCTGTATCAGAAATACCGGAGCGGGGAAGCCGCCAGGGAGGTATTTGTGAACTGGAGGGAAAAGGAGGAGAAAGAAGCGCAGAAATACCGGGAGGGCCGGGAAAATGTGATGAGAAAAAAGAGGAAACTGGAGGACGCTGCAAGGAAAGAGGAGAGGTTTTTGAAGGAATGGTTTCTATCCGGTGAATTCCGGCCTGACCGGGAGCTGCTGGCAGCCCTGGTGGACAAAATCTATATTTTTCCGGATAAGGGTCTGGAAATAATTTTTCGTTTCCGGAAAACAGATTTTGGACAGATTCTTCCGGGGGCGCAGCAGTCCGGAGGTGCAGACTATGGACAGACAATATAGAATTGCGCTGTATATGCGCCTTTCAAAAGAGGAGGGAAATCCGGAAGAAGAGAGCGGCAGTATCCGGACACAGCGGATTCTGCTCCGGGGCTTTGTGGAAGCGCATTTTGAAGGATACCGGCTGTATGAGTTCCGGGATGATGGGTATTCAGGGACAAATCTGAACAGACCGGGTGTATCCGGGATGCTGGATATGGTGAGGGCGTCGGCGCTGGACTGTATTATTGTAAAGGATTTCTCCCGATTCTCCAGGGATTACATTGAGCTGGGTTCTTATCTGGAACAGATTTTTCCTTTTATGGGGATAAGGTTTATTTCCATAAATGATCATTACGACAGTGACAGATGTATGGGACATGCGGGGGAACTGGATTTCTGTTTCCGAAATCTCTTGTATGATCTTTACAGCAAAGATTTGTCGGTGAAGGTGAAGTCTTCCCTTGCGGCCGGTAAGGCCCGGGGACGCTACATCAGCGCAAATTGCCCTTTCGGGTATGAGAAGGATCCCGGGGACAGGCATATGCTGGTGGTTGCGGAGGACGAGGCTGAGATTGTGAGAAGGATTTTTGATATGACTCTGGAGGGAATGACTTCGGCCAGGATTGCAGGGATTCTGAATGCGGAAGGAATCCGGACACCTGCAGAGTTTAAAAGGGAAAAAAGCGGGAAGGGACAGAAGGGAAAGGGTAAAAGTATGTGGGCAGCCGGTACCATATGCGCCATCCTGCGGAATCAGGTATATACGGGGGATATGGTGTACGGAAAGACCTGGAAAGAGGAAGTGGGAGGCAGAAACCTGGCCAGACCCCGGAGCCAGTGGAAGGTTTTCCCAAATCATCATATGCCTGTTATCAGCAGGGAAGTTTTTGACCGGGTTCAGAGAGGGCGGGGCCGGAAACATGTGTCTGCCGGGGGCGACAGACATCCTTTAAGCGGTTTCCTGACATGTGCCTGCTGCGGAAGAAATCTGTACATCAGGAAAAGCCGGGAGCCGTATTTTTGCTGTCCCGGCCTTTCGGTAAGTGCCGGCGGGGGATGTGTCAGAAGGCTGGATGCCGAAAGGACAGGGCAGTTTGTCCTGAATGCGGTACGGCAGAGGGCAGAGAGTACTGCGGACGCCCACAAGCTGTGGAAGAAAAGGGAACAGGAGCTTGCGGAGCGTATTAAAGCGGTGAGAGCGGAGAGAAAGAAAATTCTGGCAGGGAGAGCTGCCTTAAAGAGGGAAAGGGTAGAAAATTACCAGGGATACACCGAAAAGAAGCGTGCAGGGGAGATAGGGAAGCCGGCAGAGGAGTATCAGAGGATACAGCGGGACCTGGACGGAAGGGAACAGGAGCTGGAGCGTTTGCTTTGGGAGAACAAGGAGAAGGAAGCCTTTCTGGAAGAGCAGTTGTCAAAGAAGAAGGATAGGGCAGAGCTGCTGGTGTATTGTGAAATGGATATATTAAGACGAAATACCGTACAAAGACTGATCCGGAAAATTATGGTGAGGGATGATAGCCATTTGGAGATATTCTGGAATGAGGATGCTGCAATTATCTGACACCAGAGGGAATTGACTATAGAAACCCGGTGTTTCTGGACAGTGAGGGAAACAGCAGAATCCTTGCGATCTGGGATCAGACGATTCAGACCGGGACTCCGCCGGAAGGATTTTTCTATGGTACGGAATACACAAGGGACGATATCAACCGTGCCCTGCAGTCGGAGGATCCTTACAGTATTGTGCCCAGCAGGGATGAGATCGGACATGGCAGCAGTATGGCCGGGGTGGCGGCGGGAAGCATACTGGATAACGGGATTGGGTATCTGGGGGCGGCGCCGGAGGCCGACATTGTGGTGGTGAAATTAAAGCAGGCAAAAGAGTATCTGAGAAAATTTTTTATGATACCGGCGGGCGTCCCGGCGTATTCGGAGACGGATATCATGCTTGGGGTGCAGTATGCGGATCATTTTGCGGACCAGGCGCAGACTCCGGTGGTGATCTGTCTGGGGCTGGGAACCAACTACGGCGATCATGCAGGCAGCGCGCCACTGCCCAGCTATCTGGACGCAATTGCGTCAAAACGAAGACGGGCAGTGGTGGTATGCGGCGGAAACGAGGGAAATGCGGCACATCATTTTCAGGGAAATCTGGGACCGCCCGGCAGCCCGGGAAGCGCGGCCGGCATACCCGTGGAAATCAGGGTGGCGGATGATGCGGAAGGGTTTCTGCTGGAATTGTGGGGAAATGTGCCGGATGTGTTTACCGTGTCCGTGCGCTCCCCGGGAGGGGAAACCATACCGCCCGTGAGACTGGGAATACGGGACAGCATCACGTACCGGTTTGTGTACGAAAGGACCAGGGTAACCATAGCGGGGACATTGGTGGAACCGGCTTCCGGGGAGGAGGTCATAGTACTGCGGATTGACCTGCCCACACCGGGTATCTGGACATTTCAGGTGGAAGCGGTGGGGGATGTGCACAACGGGGTTTTTCATATGTGGCTTCCCATTACCGGTTTTCTGAATGTGCCGGTGCAGTTTCTGGAGTCTACTCCTTATGTTACGCTGACGGAGCCGGCCATGGCAAAGGATGTGATCAGTGTATCCACATACAATGCCGCCAACAACAGTTTTTATATTGATTCCGGCAGGGGATTTACCAGAACCGGGGCAGTCAATCCGGATTTTGCGGCCCCGGGTGTGAATGTGTCCACCATTCGCGGCAAGGAGACCGGGAGCAGTCTTTCGGCGGCGCTCACCGCAGGGGCGGTTGCACAGTTCATGGAATGGGCGGTGGTACAGGGCAACAATCAAATGGTGGCTACCAGGGAGATAAAAAATTATTTCATCCGGGGGGCCTCCAGAAGTGCAGGCACTTCTTACCCCAACAGGGAGTGGGGGGAAGATGGTATTATAGTGTCAAGTTAGTAAAGAACCAGTGAAATCAAGGGTTTCCGCTGATTTAGTCCAAACCGAAAATTGCTGTGAAAACAGCAAAATGATTTGGAGGGGGTATTTCGAATCGCAAAACCGAAAAAACAGCCAGCCTGACACTAATTTACCATCAGCCCTAAAGAGACCGTTTCAAATTTTGTGTAAACTCAAAAAACTGACATAAGATTTATGAATAGTTGCAAGCGGGCAGAGCCGGTCTTCTGGTTCTGCCCTTGTCTGTATTATACAGGGAATTTTATCCCTGTCAATGCAGTGCCTTAAAATCTCTTTTACAGATTCCTGCCAGATAAGCGCTCCTCAAAATAAATCTCCAGCTGGGAATGAATCTGGCCCCAGTCCTGGCGGTGGCCCGTCCATTTCTTTGTGATGTCCATCATTGCCAGGTACAGCATTTTTAACAGGCTGTCGTCGGTGGGGAACACGGTTTTGGATTTCGTTACTTTCCGCAGCTGGCGGTTGAACCCTTCGATCGCATTTGTCGTGTAAATCAGACGCCGGACCGCTTCCGGATACTTAAAATAAGTGGACAGGGTTGCCCAGTTGTCATGCCAGGATTTGTAGATTTTCGGGTATTTGGCGTCCCATTTGTCCCGGAACAGCTCCAGCTCATTCAGTGCGCTCTCCTCTGTCGGGGCAGCGTATACACGCTTTAAGTCCGACATCAGCTTTTTGATGTCCTTATAGGATACAAATTTCGTGGAGTTCCGGATCTGGTGGATGATGCACTGCTGGATCTCCGTCTGCGGGTATACAGCCTCTATGGCCTGGGGGAAGCCGGAAAGCCCGTCCACGCAGGCAATCAGGATGTCCTCCACACCGCGGTTTTTCAGGCCATTCATGATGGAAAGCCAGAATTTGGCGCTTTCATTTTCGCCAACATACATCCCCAGCACGTCCTTCTTCCCGTTCATGTCAATCCCTAATGCAATGTAGACGGCACGCTTTACTATGCGCCCCTCGCTACGGACATGGTAATGGATGGCATCCATAAATACGACCGCATAGACTTCTTCCAGCGGGCGTTCCTGCCATTCCCTGACGATGGGAAGTATCTTGTCCGTAATCCGGCTGACCGTGCTGTCGGATATATCCATGTCGTAGAGTTCCTTCATGTGGGATTCTATGTCGCTGGTTGTCATGCCTTTTGCATACATGGAAAGAATCTTTTCCTCCATATCCTGCGTCACGGTATTCTGGTATTTTTTAATGAGCTGGGGCTCATACTCACCGT
>OFFF01000373.1_pt1 | contig 34688 bp, 42 predicted proteins | sample 1521301 | NCBI WGS metagenome assembly OFFF01 (sample SAMEA3504101, study PRJEB24116) | mouse gut metagenome | biome: mouse gut; feature: mouse-associated habitat; material: faeces | place: Denmark | collected 2011
TTGCGTTTTTTTCTGCTTTACCAAGACCTTCTACTTCAATTATTCCTACCACCTATATCACCTCCTTTGGCCCCACCGCCCGATAGAGCATTTTTATTCTTCCTTGTTTTTCCTTTCTGTGGTATGATTCTTGTACAGGCTATTGCAGTAGCCGAGTACATAAGAAAGGAGCTAAAATATGACTAACGAAAAGAAATATGCAATTGATATGGCAAAGGAAATCACTATAGCACATCTCAACAATGCAAATCCTACGTCACCATGTAAGGAAACTGGCGTGTGCGTTGGTGAAATGTTTGAAGAAATCTATAACAAGATTTTCTCGCTTATTTCTAACCAGCAATAGGTATCTCTACAAGGATTCGTGCAACGCTTGGTAAAACTTCCAGTTCTTCCGGTGTTGCACCTTCTTTTGTAACTCTCTCTATAAATTCAAGAATAGCAATTACTGTTCTTTCCCGCACCTCTGAGCCTTTTAGTTTGTTCTCTTCCACCTACACCACCTCCATTGTTTAATATGTTGAACTTCATTCTAAAAAAATTTCACTCACTGTTTTCCCAAGAGCCTGTGCAATTTTTAATAAAGTTTCCGTAGTTGTAACCGCAATTGCTCCACTTTCAAGACCTGATATAATGGTTCTCGAAACATTTGCTCTTTTTGACAACTCAACCTGTGTCATTTTTAATTCTTCTCTACATTCTCTGATTCTGTATCCCACTTTCTTCACCTCTCTTTCGCTTTGTTCATCATGTTGAACTACTTATACAATATCACTAATTACTAATCTTGTCAAGCATGTTAAACATTTTATTGACATTTTTTACTTTTCATTGTACAATATGCTAAACAAAGAGGTGATTAAAATGCATTTAGGAAATATAATAAAAGATTTTCGTGAAAAAAATAATATAAGTATGCAAGAATTCGCTGATAAATGTAGTCTTAGTAAAGGTTACATATCCATGCTGGAAAATGGTGTAAATCCAAGAAACAAAAAACCAATTGCCCCTACCCTTCCATCTTTAAGAAAAATATCTATAGGATTAGGTATAGATACTGATACTTTGCTTAAGATGTTAAATGAGAATCAAAAAATTACTCTCAATTCTTTGTATATCGAAAATGACACAGAAGCAGAAGAGGAAACTCTTGATATAATGCTTCATTACAACAAGCTTAATAAGCTTGGAAAAGAAACCGCCACCGAACACGTCCGGCTCCTCACTCTGGATGAAAAATACACCAAGCCGGATAACGTTATATCCATGGTAAAGGAACCGGAGCCTGACTATCTGGCCCCAAACGCCGCACACGAAAGAACAGATCAGGAATTTACAGAAGAAGAACGTGTCGAAGATGACAGCATGTTAGATTAAATTGTTTTAGAGAGGTACTACATATGAACTATGACTTTTTAATAGATGTGGCTTGGCAAGAGGGATTATCTGTTAAGGAAAAACCCTTTCGGACTTATGATGGCAGAATAAAGGATAAAAGTATCTATATCAGAAAAGATATGACTCCAACAGAAAAAGCCTGCGTTCTGGCCGAGGACTTGGTCACCACTATACTACTGTTGGAGATATTCTTGATCAAGATGTTGTCGGAAACCGAAAACAGGAACTCCGAGCCAGATTGTGGGCCTACAATGAACAAATTGGGCTGCGTAACATTATCCGGGCATATAAGGCCCATTTGACAAATTTGCATGAGGTAGCCGAATTTCTGGAGGTAACACCAGAATTTCTTTCCGATGCTTTACGGTGCTACCGGAGCAAGTACAGTCCTTATACTACCATAGATGATTATGTTATATTTTTTGAGCCAAGCTTATCTGTAATGAAATTAATATAAAATATTATCTGTATATGGAAATGCTGTAATAATTATGGAGGTGGATTTTATGAAGCTTGTATATCCTGCAATTTTTACCCCCTGCCAAGAGCTATCCGGATTCACAGTTGAAGTTCCGGATCTTCCTGGATGCATTACAGAGGGACGCACTCTTGCTGAAGCTATTGAAATGGGCGTAGATGCTGCCAGTGGATGGATTCTGGATGAAATGGAGGATGGAAATACCTATCCTACTGCCAGTGACTATCAAGAAGTTCATGCTCCGGATGGCAGCTTTGTGAATCTTCTTGTTTTAGACATTGATTCCTATGCTGAAAAGTATGGAACAAAAGCTGTTCGGAAAAACATTACGCTTCCAGCCTGGCTTAATACCTATGGAGAAAAGAATAACTTAAATTTTTCTAAGATCCTTCAGGATGCATTAATGAAAGAGGCTGAACAGCAGCCAGCTTCCCACTAATCAAATAAAAGCTTTTGGGGATATTGCAAAGTCGATTTGCATATGCTATAATGCCAATAGGCAAAAGGATGGCAGCATCCATAAGATGCACAAAAAGGACGAACCCCCGAAAGTAGCGCTAATACTTTCGGGGGTTCTCCTTCTTTTACGGAGAAGTCAACCGCTGGGCTTGGTTACACGCTATTCATCCCCGTCAAACCACTTGCACAGGTAGTAGGCAGCTACGCTGGCCAACACGGAAAGGATGAAGGATGACAACATTTCCATAAGATGCACCCCCTTCCTGTCACCAGTATAGGGGCGGTAACGTGGTAATTATAACATACGTAATCATGATTGAGCAACTCATGATAATTTATCACCAATTAAGAACCGGCTCCCTGCGCCAACAGAGAACCGGCCAAGCATATCGAAAATGATACACCGTCACAAAGCATATTGTATCATTTTCAAGCAGCCAATGTAAAAAGAAAAAGTTCCCTGGCTGTTATTTTTATACCCTTTTTTATCCTGCTGCCATTTGTCATCCATAATGCTCGACGTTGAGCATACACTTATTATAGGAGGATACCATCATGGAAAAGCTGTTACGTTGTGCCATTTATATACGTGTCTCCACCTGGGAGCAGGCGACACACGGCAAGTCCCTAACCGCTCAAAAAGAATATCTAGAAAGCTATGCCGAAGGCCACGGAATGACGGTAGTAGGCGTGTATGCGGATGAAGGCCAGACAGCCCGGAAAGAGCTGAAAAAACGCAAGGCAATCCACACCCTCCTTGCTGATGTAAAAGCCGACAAAGTTGATGTAATCCTCTTCTGGAGAATGGATCGCTGGTTCAGGAACGTTTCCGACTTTTACAAGGTCCAGGACATCCTTGACGCACATGGCACACGTTGGGTAGACGTAGGCGAGCCAAATATCAATATGGAGACCAGGGACGGCCGGCTGAGTCTGAACCTCGCTCTGGCCATCGGGCAGAATGAGGTTGATACCACCTCAGAAAGAATCAAATTCACAGTAGCAAATACCATCAAAAACGGCGGCATGGTATGGGGCGAAGTCAATCTTCCTCTGGGCTATACCATTGCTGTCATAGATGGGAAAAAACGTATGGTAAAAGATGAGAAAACGGCTCCCATTGTAGAAGAATTTTTTTCTTACTTCATGAAGCACCAAAAGAAGCGCCAGACTATAATACATATACAGGATACCTTTGGAATCCCATTTTCCTACTCCATGCTCCGCACTATGCTAACAAGTGAATTTTATATTGGAAAATACCGTGAAAACCCAAATTACTGCCCGGCCTATCTCACAACGGAGCAATGGGAGCGGATACAGGCAATAGCAAAACGAAATATTAAAACCACTCCCTCCGGAAGAATCTACCTTTTTTCCGGGCTTATGCATTGTCCCCTGTGCGGCCAGAAGCTCGCCGGTACCGGATGCCAGTCTGTTATTAACCGAAAGACCGGAGAAAAGCGTACCTACTGCTATTACAGATGCAATAGAGCTTTAATAGATCATATCTGTACTTATACTCACAGGGTTAGTCAGAACCTGCTTGAAGATTATCTCCTGCAAAATATCAAAGCAGAATATGAAAAATACCAGCAAAGCTATATGATTAAGCAAAAGCAAAAGATTAAAAAGGGAAAAAATCCGGAACGTATCCGGGAAGAACTGGAACGCCTCAATATCCTTTTCCAAAAAGGCCGGGTATCCTATGATTATTATGAGAAGGAATACGCCCGACTGGAAAAAGAGCTTTCCGAAACCTCTATTATTGATTTTCAGCCGTCCAAAGCAGACCCAGATACACTTCGTCAAATATTAAATGGAGATTTTAAACAGGTCTATGACGCCCTGTCATTGGAGAATCGACAGGCATATTGGAGAGGGATCATTAAAGAAATCGTTCTGACAAAAGAGCATCAGATAGATCATGTTATATTTTTATAATTTGTCTTGTATTAACTATATAACTCCTTTTGGAGCTGACAAGACAATGACCGCCGTCCTCTCCGGCGAAGCCGACATCGGATTCATGGGTTCGGAGGCTTCCATCTATGTGTACAGCCAGAATCCTGATGATTACATTGTGAACTTCGCCCAGCTTACCCAGCGCGCCGGGAACTTCCTGGTAGCCAGGGAGCCTATGGAGAACTTTCAGTGGTCGGATCTGAAGGGAAAAGAGGTCCTTGGCGGACGCAAAGGCGGCATGCCCCAGATGGTTTTTGAATACATTCTGAAGAAAAACAACCTCGATCCTGCCGCAGATATGACCATCGACCAGAGTATTGATTTTGGGGCCACGGCTGCGGCTTTCTCCGGCGGAAGCGGCGATTTTACCGTTGAGTTTGAACCCGGCGCCACCACTCTGGAAACCGAAGGAGCCGGCTACGTAGTGGCCTCTCTGGGCGTGGATTCCGGCTATGTGCCCTACACGGCCTACAGTGCAAAGCAGAGCTTTTTAAAGGAGCACCCGGAACTGGCGCAGGGCTTTACCAATGCACTTCAAAAAGGCATGGACTATGTTCAGAACCATACGCCGGAGGAGATCGCTAAAGTGATTGCGCCCCAGTTCAAGGAGACGGATCTGGAGGTCATCACAACCATTGTTACCCGCTACTATGAGCAGGATACCTGGAAAGAGGATTTGATCTTTGAAGAGTCCAGCTTTACACTTTTACAGGATATTCTGGAAGAAGCAGGTGAACTGCAGGAACGTGTTCCTTACGAAGATCTGGTGACCACGGAATATGCAAAAAAAGCTGTTGAATAACAAATACAATACCCTTTGCCGACGCATGGCCTGCCTGCTGTGAAAAAGCATACGCGAACAGGCTGCCCCTGCCTTCGGCGGACAAAGAAACCTTAAAGCAGGATATCAAAAATGGAATGGGACAATCGAAAAGCATTGCCTCATTCCATTTTCATTTATTAAAAACATGCCCGAACCGTTACTCCTTCCGAATTGTATATTCGTCATACACGGTCCAGGTGTCCGCCAGATAAGTCCGCAGATGAAGCTCTGTATCCGTCACATCAATTCGGATGGCCGAGGGTACTTCCGGCTGTCCCTGATACACGATACGTATTTCTTCCTCAATCGGATGATACAGGCATCCACTGGAGGTTCCGCAGGTTACATACATGGTCCCCTCCGGATTGGTTACGGTATCTCCTGATGCATAATCGTAATCATTTAAGGTCTCCATCTCCCGGTTGACAAAGGCCGTTCGGGAATAGGCATGATCATGAGCGGACAGGACCAGGTCAATATCATTGTCAATGGTAATGCGCGCCAGATATTCCTTGATGCTGCCGTTGCCGGATCCCGTAGTTCCCTTATACGCCGGATAATGCTGCACCAGGATGCGCCACTTTGCCTCGGGATGCTCGGAAACAATCTGCGCCACATAGGCCTCATGAACCTCCGCCGGCTGAATGGTGCTGCTGTTTAAAACAATGAAAAGTACATTATCTCTGATAAAATAGTAATCACCGTCTGTATCATACTGGCTCTGCCCTGCGTTAGAACGGTTCGGCACAAAAAAATGCTCGAAAAAATAAGGGCCGCCCGGATGCCCGTTCTCTTCGATACTGTAATCATTTGCCACATCATGATTTCCAACTACAGGAGCCAGAGGGATCCGATACAAAGCAAGATGATCCAAAAATAAATCATAGTGCTCCGCATTTCCGAAATCCGCCACCTGATCCCCTAGATGAAACAAAAAATTCGCTTCCGGAACACAGCCGGCGAGCCTTGTGAGCACACTGTCCCAGCGCTCTGCCGTTTCCCTGGGATCTTCCATCTCCGACTGTCCCACCTGGGCGTCCGCCGTCACCAAAAAGGTAAGGCTCTCCGTATCCTCGGGCGCCTGATATGTATATTCCGGCGACCATGCCTCGTCATTGCCCACACGATAGCCGTAGGTTTCTCCCGCCTGTAATCCCGTTACCTTTGCTTTATTTACATAATATCCCGGGAGAGTTACCGATGCCGTACACTGAGCATCAAAGCTTTTTACATTCCCTGAGGAGTCTTTCCACTCTACCCGTCCCTTTGCACCGCTGGGCGAAAACCAGTTGAACTGTAGCTCGTCCGCATTGGCGCCCACCTCCATGGACAGGCACTTGATCGGCGTTGTGCTTAGAAGGGGAGCGCTTGTATAATCCGGCAAAAATTCCGCCAGTTTTGCCGGCTCGTCCAGAAGCTCCGCCGGCTCTTTAAGCTCTTCTGCCGGCTGTTCCGGTTCCTGCACCGGTTCCTTCGGCTCCGCCTTCGGAGGCTGCACATCGGCCGTTTCCTGCTTTGGCGGCTGCTCCTTCGGGTGTGCGCTTTTCAGCTTCCATGCCCCCAGAGCCACCAGCACCAATAAAATCAATGAAGTAAATACTACCCTTGCGTTGCCTGTTCGTTTTCTTTTTTTCATAATCTTCCTCCATGATAAGCTCTGCCTGACCTAAAAGCCTCCCCATCTTTATACTCTACCCGCAAAAGACAGAGTCCCTGAGCCGGCGCAAGCACTCCGGAACAGGCGCGTTCCCCAGTCTCCAAAAGCTGCGGCATTTCTTCCCAACGGCGCTTCCCAAGCCCTACCTCCAAAAGCGTTCCCACCATAATCCGGACCATATGGTATAAAAATCCGTTCCCCGTAAAGCTTAAACGCAGCTCCTGTCCGTACCGCTCTATCTCAATATGCTCCAATGTGCGGACCGTGGATTTTTTCATTCGTTTGTTTGCACAAAATGCCCGGAAATCATGAGTTCCGCACAGCAAAGCCGCCGCCTGCTTCATCGCTGTCACGTCCAAGGGTTCCTTTACCTGGTACAGATATTTCCGCTCAAACACATTGGAAACGGAGCTGTTCCAGATACGGTAGACATACGTCTTGCGAAGGGCGTGAAGCCGGCTGTGAAAGCGGAGATCTGCATCCCTCACTTCCGTTACCGCCATATCCTCCGGTAAAAATTGATTGATATCCCGCAGCAGCTCGTCACAGGAAAGGGGCGTCATTGTGCGGAAATTGGCAACCTGCCCTGCCGCATGGACACCGGCATCCGTCCTTCCGGAGCCCTGAAGCTCAATTGTTTCTCCCAGCATGCGCTCCAGCACTTTTGTCAGCCTGCCCTGAATGGTCTGTTCCGTATTATCCTGGCTTTGCCAGCCTTTATAGCGTGTTCCGTCATATTGTATCAAAAGCTGAATATTTCTCATAAAATGCTTTTCCTCATGAATGATTTCATGTAATATAGTATTATAGCTATTGAATTATTTTCCCATGTAAAAACTTCGAAAGGGTGAGCTCCATGTTTGAACTTATATTTTTCATTATCCTGGGTGTATTTGTTTTAAAATTTAAGAGCCGTTCCAATGACACATTCTCTCAAACACCGCCCGCCATCCGTGACGTACTGCCAAAAAAGCCCGTTCTCTCCCAACAGGAAGTCACCTGTCAGGTCAATAAGCAAATCTACGGCACGGAAAATCCCCAGGACCGGGTTACCGTCTACAACCGGCTGATTCTCACGGACCGCTATCAGAATATTGAAAAAATCGCACATGAGCTTGGCATCAGCAAGCACCAAGCGCTCCGGGAAATCAAAAAGCTGAAAGATGAGGGGCATTATCTTCAAGTCGAAATCGACGAGCGGAATTACCGCTTGATTTACCCATCCTCCCGGAAGACCTCTTCCGCAGATAGTTCTTCCCCGCAGACCTCTTCCCTCAAGAAGCCTGTTCCTCCCAAAAAGGAACCTGCGCCGAAGCCTCCCAAAGAAACGCCGACCCATACCTTCGTGGAACCCTCCAAGTCCTACCGCCCCTCCGCCAATTCCGGAGAGCGCTACGAGGAATGGATGAGTGTTCCCGCCGGAAAAAAGGTTGTCCACTGCAGCTACTGCGGCGCTGACAATCTGATTTCCGAAAAGCAGGATGCTCATAGCTGCTCCTGTTATTTTTGCCGGGAGAAGCTTTAAGTATATGCGGATTCACAATCTATCCGGTCTGACTTCAAAAATACCCTTCAGAGATGGAGTGTTTTACTGCTTCATCTCTTTTTTGATCCGGTTTTCCGCCTCTTCGAGCCGTTTTTGCAGGGCTGTCTCCCTGTCTTTCCCTACCGCCTTTATCATCCACTCGTATTCATCCAGAAGTCCCTGCCCGTGGGGTACAAGATAAGCGCCCGAATCGCTGCCCAGGCCAATCACGGCTCCTTTTTCAAATGCATAGCTGATGCCTTCCATCTGGCGTTCCAGAATACGCCTCACCTGTGCATCGGGAAAACGGCCGCAGCCCAGAAGATTTCCCGTAGGCGACAGGGTGGGAATCCAGATAGTACGGCTCCTTGCCAGCTGGTCTAAGGTATCCTGCTCCAGATAATTTCCATGCTCCAGCGTATCAAGTCCGGCTTCTATGGCCGCCCGCACCTGCCTGTCCCCATTTCCGTGAGCCATCACAGCCATGCCCTCCCCGTGGGCAATGCGAATCATCTCATGTATCTCATGCTCCGGCAGCCCCTCCTCGGTGAGCACGCCGAAAGCGTCAAAGGACATAATGCCGCTTATCATGATCTTGATAAAATCCGCACCTTCTTTTTTTGCCCGGAGCACAAGGGAGTGGTATTCCTTTAGATCTGAAAAAGCATGTCCTACAATGCCGCCGTAATGCCCCTTTTTATGAATGGCAAAAATCGGTGTGCGGTAATCGATTCCATACTCCAAAGCAAGCGCCTTTGCCCGCCGGGAGACACCCAGGGCATCTCCGCCGTCACGGACAAAAGTAATTCCCATTTCTTTCCACGTTCGGAAATGCGCCCGGATAACCTCTTCTCTCACACCGTCTTTATGTAAGGCAACCGCCTCTTTGTAGTTCTTTCCGTTCATAATAATATGGGCGTGACATTCTCCGAGCATTTTTTGCTTCCTCGCTTCTCACCTGGCAGATCCGGCATTTATACCGCTGTAAAAAATATTGCTTGATTTCAAATCATTACTCGTAGTTTAATACAATTTATTTTTAAAAGCAATCTCTTTCCGCTCATATTAAGCTCATATTAAGCTTATATTAAGATAATTCGGTTATATTAAAGCAATTATACTTTCTTAAACCTGAGTCTTGGAAACATCCATACAAAGCATCACATTAACCTTCCTCACCCGTTATTCCCTCATGTCATAAATCCGATACCACTCCTTAGTAGCATCATTCCGCGCACACTCGCTCCGGTTCCGGTAGAGGAACCTCACAATCTGATAGCAGTCAATCCATATCTCCGAAGCCCCTTCCTTCTGGGATTCGTCAAAAATCAACTGTATCCCAAAGTGCAGATGAGTCTGGTCAATATTATTCACATCCTCTTTGGTGCTGTATCCGGTATGCCCCATATATCCGATCACATCCCCTGCCTGAACCTCGCTTCCCTCCTCCAGATCAAGGGCATAAGGAAAGCCCTGCCTAAGATGGGCATAATAATAATACCGTTTCTTATCAAAGCTGCGGATACCGATACGCCACCCGCCGTACTGATTCCACCCCAAAGCCTCCACATAACCGGACTCCACCGCAATAATCGGCGTACCTACCTGCCCCATCATATCATGCCCCAGATGCTTCCTTCTGTAACCGTAACTTCGCGACACCCCGAAATCATCATAATCACTGTAAGGAAAGTCCTTTGCAATCGGAAGAAATGCCTTAAGTCCATACCGTTTCTCCCACACAAGAGGTATGCCATCCTCCGCCTCCTTCTCCCCCTGTGCCTGCCCTGCTGCCGTTTCCGCCGGAACCTGGATCTCATATTCGCCCACCATGCCGCCTAAAACAGCCGTGTATGCCTCAAGATAATAACTGTAATATTTCATGCCCTCGGTCAGCTCTCCTATAGCCTTTCCCTGGGCCAGCTCCTCCGCCGCCTCTTTCAGATATGCGTTTACCTGACTTTCCTTTGAAAAATCTCCTCCTGTCCTGGCAGCCGTGTAGGCCAAAAGCTCAATCCAGTTTAAATGCACCTCCTGCCCGTAGGTATCCCGATCATACTCATAGGCTTTCCCAAGGGCCTCCGCAGTCACCTGAAAATCCACCCATTTAATAAATTCTCCCGCCTGTTCCCCGGTCTCCGCCACCGTAGATGACAGACAATGAATCTCTCTGTTTCTATAAATACAAACAATGGACAAACCTGCCAGAAGCAGTACCTCCAAAAGAATCAATCCTCTGAAAATTCTCTCTTTTATCATAAAAAATTGCACTCTTTTCATTATTGCATTTTATTCAAATAAACGCGAAAAAAGACCCGGAAAAGCGTAAATTTTATTGACAGCTTTTCCCGTTTATGATAATCTATTACTGTTGCCGCTGTGCAACGAGACACTTTTTAATATTTTCGGAGGTATTATCGCAATGCAAGGTACAGTTAAGTGGTTCAACAATCAAAAGGGTTACGGCTTCATTTCTGACGAGCAGGGAAACGATGTATTTGTACATTACTCCGGCATCACCATGGATGGTTTCAAGTCTCTGGAAGAGGGGCAGGCTGTTGAATTTGATGTTGTAGACGGTGCAAAGGGACCGCAGGCTACGAATGTAACCAGAGTTTAATCAGCCTAATTATCCATGCGTTTTATTTTATATAGATCGCATTCCAAAGAAGATAAAAGCAACTGGTTAAAGCAAAATCGAAAATGAGCCGTTTTGACAGAAGATTTTTGTCAAAACGGCTTTTTTCCGTTCCCGGACGCTTTGTTTGATAAAGTTCTTTTCTTTTTTGCAGATTCTGCTATAATAGACTTCGTATTTTAAGTACCAAAAACGTTTTAGAGGAGATTTATTATGGAGCATCTATACATACCCAAGGACTATCAGTCCCAGCTTAGCCTGTACGATACGCAGGTAGCTATTAAAACGGTAAAGGATTTCTTTCAGCAGAGCCTTGCCGAGCAGCTGTATCTTCTCCGGGTTTCCGCGCCTCTCTTTGTGACGCCGGAGTCCGGTCTCAATGACAATCTGAACGGCGTGGAGCGGCCCGTCACCTTCGGCATTAAGGAGCAGAATGAACGTCCTGTGGAGATTGTGCACTCCCTTGCCAAGTGGAAGCGCAACGCTCTGAAGCAGTACGGCTTTCACATCGGGGAGGGACTTTACACGGATATGAGCGCCATCCGCCGGGACGAGGACACGGACAATATACATTCCATCTACGTAGATCAGTGGGATTGGGAAAAAATCATTTTAAAAGAGGATCGGAATAAGGATTATCTGAAGGAAACGGTCCGCAAGGTTTACAAGGCCCTTAAAAAAACAGAAAAATATATGTCCATTCGTTATGATTATATAGAAGAAATTCTTCCCAGGGATATCTTCTTTATCACCACCCAGGAGCTGGCGGACCGTTACCCGGACAACACGCCCAAGGAGCGGGAGAATCTCATTGCCAAGGAAAAGGGCGCCGTATTTCTTATGGAGATAGGCGATAAGCTGGCGGACGGAAAGCCCCACGACGGCCGTGCGCCGGACTATGACGACTGGCATCTGAACGGCGATATTATTGTATGGTATCCCGTTTTAGGGCATGCACTGGAGCTTTCCTCGATGGGAATCCGTGTGGATGAGGAAGCGCTTAAGCGTCAGCTGGAGCTTGCCGGATGCGAGGAGCGGGCGGAGCTGCCCTTCCAGAAAGCAATCCTGGAGCAGAAGCTTCCCTATACGGTGGGCGGCGGAATCGGCCAGTCCCGTATCTGTATGTTCTATCTGCGCAAGGCCCATATCGGGGAAGTCCAGGTTTCCATCTGGCCGGAGGACGTCCGCAAGACAGCCCGGATGCACGGAGTGATGCTGCTGTAATGCTTTTTGCGGAGCATTTTGATGCATAGCTGCAAGGTTATAAAATGAACGGGCGGCCTTGGCCATATCCCCTTGGCCCGCTGCCCGTTGGAAACGTGCTCCGCCGGGCGCACATAAAGAGGCTGCCGCAGAATCCGCCGACTGATTCTGCGGCAGCCCATTATTTTAATGCCACGAAAAATCCGTTTTCAATTCTTCCGCAGTCCCTTGGGATAATGATTCTTTACCATCCCTCCGGCCTGTTTTCCCCAGCCTATGGAATACCCCTCCGCAAGCATAAGCTGCCATCCCTTTTCTCCCTGTCTCTCAAAGACGGCGCCCCTTATATATTCCTCCGCCTCCCCCGCATTCAGAAGACAGCAATGAGCCGCTTCCTGCGGCTTTAAGGCCAGAGCCAGGGCATGGGCAGGCTCAAACCTGTTCTTTTTCAGCGTCCCCAGGTGAAGCCCCGGGCGCAGCACCTTAAGCCCTTTTAACGGAAATGCCTGCGGCAAAAGATACAGCTGTTCCCCAAACAGCACCGGAATCCCCGCAAGCTCACAGCGCAGAGCTTCCCTTTCAAACTCCTCATACAGCTTCCGGATACTGCGGTCTATCGGCTGCATTTTCCAGGAAAATTCCTGCTGGAAAGCTTCTCCCTCTCTTTGAAGAACAGCCGCGAAATGTCCCTCCCCCTCAAGGCGGTGGGGCCAGAGCCGAAAGGTATCCGCTGTCTCCGGCCGGGCGCCGATCCACTCCGGCCTTCCGGCCGAAAACTTCTCACAGGCCGCTGTCTTTTTTACGGAAAACTCCGGATGTCCGTCTAAAAAGGCGCTGACGCTTCCCTCATTTTCCTCCGGCGAGAAGGTGCAGGTGGAATAAATCAATACCCCTCCCGGACGAAGCATCTTAGCCGCCGCTCTTAAGATCTCCTGCTGTCGCTCGGCACACATGGAGACATTTTCCCTGCTCCATTGTACGGCCGCCTGCTCCTCCTTGCGGAACATTCCCTCTCCCGAGCAGGGCGCATCCACCACAATCCGGTCAAAAAAATCCGGGAAACGGTCCGCCAGACATTCCGGGCGCTCGTTTGTTACCACACAGTTTCGGATGCCCATGCGCTCCACATTGGAGGAAAGAATCTTGGCCCGGGCCGGATGGATTTCGTTGGACACAAGAAGGCCCTGACCTTTCATGGACGCCGCCAGGTGGGTCGTCTTTCCCCCCGGCGCAGCGCAGAGATCCAGAACACGTTCTCCGGGTCCGGCATCCGCAAGGGTTCCCACCGCCATTGCGCTCGGCTCCTGAATGTAATACAAGCCGGCTTCGTGGTACGGATGCTTCCCCGGCCTGTCTTCCCCTCCGTAATAAAACCCGTTCTCCGCCCAGGGAACAGGGCGCAGAGAAAAGGAGGAGAGCTTTTCGAACTCCTCCAAAGTGATTTTCAGCGTATTAACCCTGAGAGCCTGGGCCGGTTCTCTCTCCCAGCTCTCTAAAAACGCCTGGTACTCCTCTCCCAAAAAGCCCTTCATCCGCTCTTTAAATTCCTGTGGCAGCTTTGTCATATTCTGCGCCTTTCTGTTTGCTCTTTTTGATATTTGTACTTTGCAAAGCGGCGTTTATTGAAAGCTTATTTCTCATCGCATACCTGAAAAATATAGAATTTCAGATAATAGGATTCCTCCGCCGCCCACAGTATGGGGTGATCCGGCGCCTGGGTACGGTACTCTACCTGGCGCAGCCGCTTATGCACGCTTTTTGCCGCCTGGCGTATGGTCTGGGTGAACAGCTCATACGTCATAAAATGCGAACAGGAGCAGGTGGCAAGAAAGCCTCCGTCCCTTACAAGCTTCATCCCGCGCATATTGATTTCCCGATAGCCCTTCACCGCATTTTTTACGGAATTGCGGGACTTGGTAAAGGCCGGCGGGTCCAGTATCACCACGTCAAACAGCTCTTTTTTCTCCCCAAGCTCGGGCAGAAGATCAAAGACGTCGGCGCAGAGAAAGCTTACACGATTCTCCAGGCGGTTGAGAGCCGCATTTTTACGTGCCTGCTCCACGCCAAGCTCAGAGGCATCCACACCCAGAACTTCCCTGGCTCCGGCAATGCCCGCATTGAGAGCAAAGGAGCCTGTGTGCGTGAAGCAGTCCAGCACCTTTGCTTCCTTACAGAGCCTTTGAATGGCCAGGCGGTTGTATTTTTGATCCAGGAAAAATCCCGTTTTCTGTCCGTCCTGTACATCTACCAGATAGCGGACGCCGTTTTCCTGAATCTCTACCTGGGTATCAAACGCCTCTCCGAGAAAGCCCTTACGCCGCTCCATCCCCTCTTTTTCCCGTTCCTTTGCATCGCTTCGCTCATAGACGCCCCGGATTGTGATGCCGTCCCCGGCCAGTATTTCCTTGAGAAGCCGGATCAGCGTCTCTTTCATCCGGTCAATGCCAAGGGCCAAGGACTGGACTACCAGAACATCGGAAAATTTATCTACTACAAAGCCCGGCAGAAAATCCGCCTCCCCGAAGACCAGGCGGCAGCTGTCCGTGTCTGCGGTGCGTTTGCGGTATTCCCAGGCGTTTTGAAGGCGCATACGGAGGAAGCTCTCGTCTATCTCCTGATCTTTCCGGCGTGTCATCATGCGGATTCGTATCTTGGAATGGGTATTGATAAATCCACGGCCCAGGCAGTACCCGTCAAAATCACGGACCAGTACCAGGTCTCCGTCCGCAAAGCCGCCCGTCACGGAGGCGATTTCATTGTCATAGATCCACAGGCCGCCTGCCTTGAAGAAACGGCCCTCTCCCTTTTTCAGATTTACTACCGCGTGTTCCATCTGTGTCTCCTTTTTCTATTCTTCCAATGACCAAGTGATTCCTACACCGGCATATCAAAAAGATCCGTTCTCTGTCTGTTAAATGCCTGCGGGTAACCGGTCAGGGTATGCTTAAAATCCGGCAGTGATGCATATGCCGGCATGTCCTAATGATCCACGCCGTTTTTGGCACAGATATCCCTGACGCAGCATTTGTCGCAGTAGGGCTTCGTCCGGGCCGTACACACGTCTCTTCCGTGATACACCAGGCGGTGGCAGAAGTCGCTGCCCTCCTCCGGGGGAATCAGCTTCCAGAGGGCCATTTCTACCTTCTTGGGGTCCTTGCAATTGTCTATCAGGCCCATGCGGTTTGTGAGGCGGATACAGTGCGTATCCGTCACTATGGCGGGCTTTCCGAATACGTCGCCCATAATCAGATTGGCGCTTTTCCGGCCTACACCCGGAAGCTTTAAGAGTTCCTCAAAGGTGTCGGGAATATTTCCTTCGTACTGTTCCATGAGTATCTTCATGCAGGCGCTGATGTCTCTGGCTTTGCTGTGTCCCAGGCCGCAGGGCTTTACGATAGCCTCAATATCCTCCACCGGGGCTTCTGCCAGTGATTTGACGTCAGGGTACTTTTTGTAGAGGTCTTTTACAACTACATTCACCCGGGCGTCCGTACACTGGGCTGCCAGGCGCACGCTTACCAGAAGCTTCCATGCCTGGTTATAGTCCAGGGTGCAGTCTGCGTCAGGGTATTCCTTTTTTAACCTGGCTATCAGCTCCAGGGCCAGTTCTTCTTTTGTCATAATGATTTCCTTCCTCTCTAAGCAGCCATGATTCTGCTGTGTATTGTATCTGCTATATTTGTTATAAAAGCAATATTCTTTCCATTTCATTAATTGCCTTAATTATATAATGTTACCAGGGCACTTTCCAGTATTTTTTAAAATTTTGCGGTCATCGTATTAATATCGTTACCGTTCGCTCTATGACCAGTAACTAATATCCTTCACAGCCCGGAATATGGAAAGACAAACAATTAAAAAAGTTCCCGGCATATGACATATATCTTGTCATCCCCATCCCTCTTTTCCAGGTGATATAGGTATGTTCCTGTGTCCCGAAGGTTATAGGCCACAGATTATAGTACCTTTCGTCTCCTTGCCTGCTCCGCCTCTTCCGCCGCTTTTCTTTCTTCCTCTTCTGCTTTTATTTTCTCCATCTTTGCTTTCCATTCCGCTTCCTCCGCCTCCCTTGCCGCAGCATCGGCAAAACTCAAAAAGGCATCCTCTTTCATCCGGCCATCACACAAATCCGCCCTGTCCGTCTTCCACAGATATAAGAATATCAAAATCAAACAGAGGCTTATGAGCCCTGCTTTTTCATACCTTTTCATCAATTGCTCCTTCCTGAACCATACGGTCCATTGAACATGCCTGTACCTCTTTCCCCGAATAACCATATCACGCCAAAGCATCAAGCCTGCATATTTTATCCCCTTCAATCATCAAGAATCCCAAAGAAAAAATTCAAAATTTCAAATTTCCGGACTTCCGAAATCCAAAAAATCTGCTATAATAAAATTATTCCAACAATAACAAGCAGAGGTAATTTTTATGGTAAATGCAATTTCCGGCATAAATTCCTACTACAGCATCTATCGCCCTTCCCGCGCTGCCGGTTTAGCGGCAGAGCAGACGGGCCGGGCGCAGCAAATCAAAAATTCCGGCACAGCTTTAACACTGCATCGGGGTGCTGACCCCGAAACACCCGTTCAGCCCATACGCCCCGTTGTCCCGGTCAATCCGGACACAGCTGCTCCTGTCATATCATTTGCCGCACCCTCGCGGACAGAAGCCTACGCCGCAGAACAGGCCGTGCGGTTCCGAATCCAATATACGGAACCCGGTATGCAGGCTGCCTCTGAGCGTGTGTCCGGCAATTCTGTCTCCCCTGCCTTGCAAAGCTCCGGTATTCCGTCCGGTATAAGCTATGATCCGGCAGAAATGGCCGTGCGGATGAGGATTCAATACAGGAACCCTGCGGCAGAAGCCGGCGGCTCCAATGAGACAGCAGGCATAGAAGGCGCGCAAAAAGCCACGGAGGACGGCCGCTGTGAGACCTGTGAAAAGCGCAAATACCAGGACGGCTCCGATGATCCGAGCGTCTCCTTTCAGACGCCTACCCGAATCGATCCCGATGCCGCCGCTTCCGCTGTCCGGGGGCACGAGATGGAGCACGTGTTCCATGAGCAGGCCAAAGCCGATCGGGAGGACCGTAAGGTGGTAAGCCAGAGTGTGACGCTGCACACAGGTATTTGTCCCGAATGCGGTAAGACATATGTATCCGGCGGAACCACACGTACCGTCACAAAGGCCGAAAGTGAACCGGATGCCATAGAACTCAATGCTGCTGAAAATAAGAAAGACAACTAATAAATGCGGAAAAAGCCATCCAAGCCTTTCCTCTATCCAAATGTATACAAGCTGTACAAACATGGATACGGAAATGCCGGACGGCTTTTTCACATTATCTTCCTTTTTGAAATTCTCTGATTTTTGATGCCTCCTGATATCTCCTGACTTATTCCAAACTGCCTATTGGAACTCAATCATCAGCACCCGGTCCCCAATGCAGTCCCTGAACAATTCCACCAGTAAAATCCGTATCTGATTCTTCGCACTTTCCTTGAGAGATTCCATATCCCCATGCTCACGGACATCCGCCTTGGCACTGTCTAATGTCTCCAGCAGGTCCTCTTTTTTCTCCCAATTAAAGAGAGCAAACTTTTCATCATAAAACTGAATGGAGCTTTCGTCCACATAAACCTCCAAAATCTCAATCTCAGGAACCCGGATCATCACCTGTGTCTCCGTAATCTCCGATTCCACCCGTGCAAGATCAATTCCTGCCTTTACCTCCGCCCGGTAAATCATGGAAAATTCTTTCTTTGTAATAAAGGGAATCGACCCTTCCGAATAGCGGACCAGTCCGTTGTAAGTCAGCTTGGCCGAGGTCAGTTCACTTGCCGCCTCCAGCTTATCATTGATAAACGCGCTGGTAATCTCCGGCTCGCTTTCCAGATCTATCGTATTGACAATATAAATAGCCGTACCTGCAATCACAAGTACTATCAGCAGATAAATAACCGCCTTCCATATGCCGTTATTCTTCCCCTTTGTCTCTCCCCGCATAAAATGCTTCCCCCATAAAAGTATTCGGAGTTTTCATATATTTAATCAAACTTTCGGAAATCTCTTCCAAAAATTCCTGCCCCCATTTTACCACACCGCACCTGGAAAAGAAATATTGAAATGTGGTAAATCTGTGGTAAAACACAAAAAAGAAAGGCCCCTGCTCTTCGCAGAAACCTTGAATTTCGAGGGAGTGGGGGCCTCCTCTCGGAGACCCCCGAGTGTTATGAATGAAATAAATTTGAGTTGATTTTATCTTGTTTTATGATATGTTGACAATGCCAGAAATCGGCTTAAATGGCGGTTTTTAGGAATTTTTAAACTTTAACTTTGTTTGTCTTTATAAATTCAATTGTCGTAAAAACTGTCGTAAATTCAGACCTCGGACTTTTGCCTTTTCCCTAGTCTTATACCACATATTCTATTTTTCTAATTTCTTTTTTCATCCGTTCCCGGTCAACATGATTATAGACCTTCATTGTCACCGCTGGATCACTATGTCCCATAATCACCTGCAGAACCTTTGGGTCTATTCCTGCCTCGGCCATCCGTGTACATCCAGTATGCCGCAGGATATGATTTGAAATCTTTGGCAGCAGGAGCGCCGGCCTATTTTCTTTCTTGGCATTTTTTAGTTCTTCCTCGTTATAGTTCTTCACAATCCCATATAAAATAGCATTAAATGAAGTTATAGAGTATGGCATGGATCTGCTGTTTATAAATACAAAATTTTTGTATCCATCTATTTCCTGTGAACTTCTACGGCCTAACATCATATCTAACTTTTTTTGCTCGATAAATGCATGATACACCTGGTTTGTCATTCCGATAATCCGCTTACCGCTCTCGGTCTTAGGTTCACTGATATATCTTTGCATTTTTCCGTCAATCTTCTCATAATTGAGTTGATGCTCTATATGAATCTCTCTATTTTTCAAGTCCACATCTTTCCATGTCAGACCGCATATCTCACCGATGCGGCAAGCCGTTCCAAGCATAACTTGAATCATGGGAAGATAATGAGAAAAATATTTGCTGTTTTTAACATATTCAAGAAAAATCTGCTGTTCCTTTCGGGTTAATGCCTCTCGCTTTTTTAATTCTTGATAGTCCTCAAGACACCCCTTTGTTGGATTCTTCCGGATCAAATCATTATCGACAGCAAACTCTAAAGCTGGCCTTATCAAGTTATTATGATACATTCTAATAGTTGTATCTGAAAGGCCGTCTGTACTTAAGCCATTATAAAATTTTTGAATATGTGCCTTTTTGATATTGGCCAAAGACATTTTTCCCAGATTGCTCCCCTCTACATGGAGCTCCCAAAGCTGTTCATATTTTCTCCTGGACTTATCTTTTAATTTGGTTTTACTGTCCAAATACATATAAAACAACTCATTCATAGACATTTTAGATGCCATTATGGTATTTATACCATCATCCAGATCCTTTAAAATTGCTTTTTCCTTTTCCCTTAAAGACAAGTCACTTCTCTTTCCTGCCGGTAATTTATCCGTGGGGACTAATTTCCAACTGTATACGCTTTTTCTCTGGCCGTTTTGCGTATACTTATATTCATACTTTCCATCTGGCCGTTGACATTCATTTTCTTTTAATATTCTTCCCCGGCTGTCTTTTCGCTTTTCTGCCATACAAGCACCGCCTTTCTATGTTCAGGTAGGCAGCAGGACCTTAAGCCTGCCGCCTTTCCGCTATCCTGACCCGTCATTTTCACGCCACAGCCCTACTCTTGACCCTAAACACCATTCTAAGCGGCTTCTGGTCCTGCTGCCCGTATTCCTCAACTGCTACTACTTTGACCTTTCTACGGCCTCTGGAGGTCTCTACAACCACCTTGTCCCCTACTGATACACGGTTCGTCAATATCCCCGGAAGCTCCCAGGCGTACACCTTGCCACCAGTCTTATGTACTGCCTTGATAATCTGCCTCCGGCCGTATCTGACAGGAATATGAGTAAGACCATTCTCTTTTGCAATTAAATAACCAATGTATCCGTCAATCAGATAATTGTTCCGGTCAAGGACAATATCAAATTCACTCATTCCAGACTGGGAATATAACCACTCCTTCCGCTCCACTTTCTTAGCTCCGGGGGTGCTGGATGCAAAGCAGGGATAAATCTTAATATCATCTATATTCATGGTATGGGCTTGACTTCTCGCCCTGTATTCATCACTGGCCTTTCTGAGCTGATCCGCAAATTCCAATCCAAGAAGATTCTTTGCTCCTTCATAAAGTTTTTCAAAGTAAGGAGTGCTAAGACTGGCAGCAGTCTTTACCATTTCCACAAGTTCAATTGCTTTCATGCCCTTTCTTTCTTCAAGCTCCAGAATTTGCAAATATACCCTCTGGCCTTCAAAAGCCTCCTGTACAGATTCCGGTTCTCTGCCATACCATTTTCGGAAGTGCTTAACCGCTGATTCCTCTGTAAGCTGTTTCCAGCGTTCGTCTGACATCATGTTGATCTCAATCAAAGGAACCATATCACCATTCTTTCGCTCCACCGGGCCTATTACCGGAAACTCCATTCCTGCTACGTCTATGTACTGCATTATGCAAACACCACCTTTCCATTCATTTTCAATGACGCCGTATTACGTTTTATGACTTCCCTCTTTTGGGGCTTCGGTGTTGCAAAGAGAATATAATCGGATAGCTGTCTTTTCACATCCAAATAGTGAATGTATGAAATTCTATTGTTATGCGCCGCTCTCAAAAAATTCTGATTTTCCCGGTCCGCCCACTCCAAATATTCAACCGCTTTCTGATTGCCATTCCTTGCCATACACTTTAGCCGGATGCACAAATTGTCTACCTCTGCAACCATTTTTCTATGCCGCCATCTTCCCATATCCAACAAAATCACTTTCGGGCAGGTCAGCACTGAATAAGGGATGCCGTTATAACGTGCCACTCTCCGTATTTCATCAGCGGTCAATTCTTCCTCGCCCCGGAATGCTGCCAGCACCAGTTCATCGGTCATATTTGCAAAATAACCAAGGTATAGGTTACTTGCCTTTTGTACTTCAATCAGATTCGGGTATTTATAGTTTCTGTACAATCCTGCCCTTTCCTCCCGGTAGAGCTGTAAATAATAATCAAAATGATCCATTTTTAAATCCCTCTCTTTACAGAGGGCACAAGGAATGTTATACTTTCCCCATACCCTTACTTGGCTAAGTTATCGGGTTACTGCCCCTATCAGAATGGCCGTTCTGGTAAGGGCATTTTCTATTATGCGATTGTGAATCTCCGGCTTGCGGTTGCTCTGCAGTACTGGTTGTAAATCTCCGGCAATGCCGCTTTTAAAGCCTTACCATCCAGGCGGTTGCTGACAATCTCTTTCCACCGAATAAGGAAATTTTTTGTCTTAAGCTCCTGTACCCCCTTTTCTTCCAGAGCCGCCTTAAGCTCTGCCTTAATTGCATCGGCCTGCTCCTGAAGCTCTGCAATCTGACTTTCCAGTGCGGATAACTTCTTTACTCTGTTTTCAATCATTCTCTCGGTCATGTCTATGACCCTCCTTTCCATCAAGTGAAGGTTTCCAGCCCCAGAAGCATCTTCCTGACTATTGCTGTTGCTCTATCGCTCACTCACAGGTATATGGCTTCTGGTATTAGGGGCTTTCGGCTCTCCCGGCTGTTTTGCTTTTCCTTACCTTGTAAGTATATTATATCGTGTACACGATATTTTGTCTATTGACGTATTTCACAAATCTTGCACACGATTCTTGTATATTTTTTATCTTGCGCACGATAGACATCCATGATATAATTTAGATATGATGGAAAAGGTGTATACATTTTTCTTACATCCATTTACTTCAAAAGAAAGAAGGTGCTAATATGGCCGGCAACACAGATTATAAAAACAAATGGCAATCTGAAAATCGTGAGCGAATAAATATGGTAGTTCCAAAAGGATACAAAGAACTTGTAAAAACAGTCGCTCAAAAAACAGGTGAATCCGTAAATGGCTATATCAAACGGGCAATTGATGAACGAATGGAGCGTGACAGTTCCGGCCCTGCTCCTGCTGCTCCCCAGCCACCACCAGTCAAGGAAGATGTTCTAAAACCACAGCCAAGAACTCCCGGCCTGCCCTCATTCCTGACCCCGGATATTTTGTCCCGTATTGACGCTAAACGATTCCTTTCCTCCGATATAGGCTATCAGCTACAAATAGGTGAGATTATAGGGACTGGGAATCTATCCAGTCTGGCCGAATATCTGAAAAAGAACGCTCCTAAGCCCGATAACGAGGAATAATACTAAAGCCACATAAATTATCCATTACCCACTCACACTATACAAGAAAGGAGCTTTATCATGTCGGAAGCATTAGCACAATTCAATCTTTATACTGAAAATGATTATTACAACTTACCAGAGGATATCCACGCTGAACTCATTGATGGTCAGATTTATTACCATGCGGCACCGAGCCGTATCCATCAAAAATTATTAATGGAGCTTTCCGCTACTATTCGGAACTACTTCAAGACTAAGGGCGGTCCCTGCGAGGTATACCCTGCTCCCTTTGCTGTAAAGCTGTTCGCAGAGGATGACAAAACGGTAGTGGAGCCGGATATAAGCGTTATCTGCGATCCAAACAAGCTCACAGACCGGGGATGTACAGGGGCACCGGATTGGATTATTGAAATTATCTCTCCCAGTACGGCCAGCCATGACTATATTTATAAACTTAACCTGTATGCCAAGGCCGGAGTGCGTGAGTACTGGATAGTTGACCCAGACAATAAAAAGATTTTCGTATATCATCTGGAACAGGCAGACTTTAAAGCAGATTGTTACACCTTCCAGGATAAAATAAAGGCTAACATCTATGATAATTTGTCGATTGACTTTAAAGAATTGAGCCTATAAGTCCTGCTGCCTACCTCCTTTTTAGGGTGTCGCATTTATCGCATTATCCAATGTTCATAACTTTTGAGGTGCCCTATTTTGGGGCATCCTTTTTTTGTGCGCACTTTTGCGCATTTTCGCATAGCTCCACACTTCCTTGGCTCCTAAGATTTCAGGCGTCCGAAATTCGGACACACCCAAAGCTATAATGAACCGTTTCCTAAATTTGGTGCGCCTTTACCTGAAAGCTTACTGTTTCCTCACTTGTGTGGAAATACTAGCTCAACGCAATCTTGCGTTCATTACGTCACCTAACACACTGCCAAAGCTTGTTAGGATTGAAAGACAGTTTGTTCTTATGCCCTGCTGCCAATTCGTATACTTTCCCAGCATCTGCATATAATATCTACGTAAAATACGTATATTTTTATGCTTTTCTCTTGATAATACGTAAAATACGTGTTATTATATAATCGTAAGGAGGAAACATACATGAGATTCAGAGAAGCCGACCGGATGTTAAAGGGTGATGGATGGTACGTGTCAGACATAAGCGGCTCACATTACCAATACAAACACCCAACAAAGCCCGGAAAAGTAAGCGTCCCGAATCATCCCGGTGACATCCCGAAAAGTATTGTTAAATCCATACTCAAGCAGGCGGGGCTATAACAAGCCCCTGCCACTTGCAAATAATATAGATTACACAGAAAGGAGCAATGATTTATGAATTATGTATACCCGGCTGTTTTCTATGAGGAAGAGGGTAAAATATCGGTCATTTTCCCCGACTTAGGGAATCTTGCAACTTTTGGGGATAATATGGCGGATGCTATGCGCATGGCGGTGGATGCCTGCGGTCTATATCTGTTTACCGCCCTGCGTGACGGTGAACCTCTCCCGGCTCCCAGTGCATTAAGCAACATCAATCCTGCTGCCATCCTCAAAGATTTTGAAATGGAATCCGCTGCGGATAGTGCTTTCGTCAATATGGTACTGGTAGATATGACCGAATACGCAAGGCAACACAGCGATAAGGCAGTAAAAAAGACTTTGAGCATCCCCATGTGGCTTAATACTCTTTGTGAAGAAAAAAGCATCAACTTTTCAAAAGTATTGCAAGAGGCCCTATTGACAAAAGTACAATCACTATGACGGGCAGCAGTCCAAAACAGAATATGATTTACCTGATAAAAAACCGCCCCTACACTCTCCAAAGTACAAAGGGCGGTTTTCTCTGTCCTCTCCACGTTTTAAAAGCCTATTTACCGCTTTTATCCTATTACCCTTATATTTCTACCCTTAAACCATTTTAAGCCCGTTTTACCCGTTTTCACGCCGTACCTTTACGGAGTTTATACATACTATCACGCCTTGCCTCTCTTTGTTTATCCGTCAAAGTTGGCGGTGGCGTTATTCTGATCCAAGCTACAGGGACATGAGCGCACAAGCTACCATCCGCATTTTCGGTTACAATCTCACATTCCTCCGGGCGCTCTGCAGCAAACTTTTTTATTCTGCTCTTATACCGCCCCTGGGAAAAAGTAATGGTTGCTCTCTCCTGGTTCTCTAAAAATTCAATTACATTCTCAATACATCTGTCCATAATTTTCCCCTTTGTAATATTTATCTAATTTTTCTATATCTCATACTTTGCTCATTTGAAATGAGGTATGTTAAGTACGAAACACAAGGTTCTCTAAGATTTCCTCCAATTAGCAGCAGGACTATAAAACATATTCTTTAGGGATATTTAGAATGAATGTTGATGTTTTCGTAGGTTGTATCTCCCTGAAACCGTAAGTTTTTACAAGACTTATATCACCAAAAAGTCAACATTTTGTTCGGCAATATTCGGAAGTACCCACACCGCATTTACTGAAATACAGGCTTTGTTTGGTTTCACCTGCTACCTATTCGCCTTTTAGGGTGTTAGAAATGTTAGGATACCGTAAATACTCCCCTTTTAGGGCCTCGGAAATGTCGGGATTCTTTTGTAATTCAAGGGGGCGCCGTTTTGCCTCCTCCATTTACGATGTCCGAATGTATTTTTTAGTTCGGATTTTCCCCCCACATTATCTTGTTTACTACCATTCCAGCAACTAATGCATATTGTCATGATAAAAATCAATGATTCCTCTTTGTTCGCTCTCTGTTCGTCGTTCTTTTTTTATTGTACTTTTTTGCAATTTCTCGGAGTTCGCTCGGAGTTCGTCGCTTTTTTTATGTTGGCATTTTATGGCATTTCTTGCCTGTTTCTCCCCTGTTCGATTTACTAGACGGCTGTTCTATATACCAAATACCGAGGTTTTCACAGCTTCGAGGATTTACGTATCAGCCAGCAATTGGTTAAAAATTGCAAGGGCCTTTCTTCGGTAGCCATAAAAATCCTTTTCCGGCAATGGGACAAATTCCCTCTTATAGATTTTCGTATAGGACATTCCGCAAGCCAAGCTCATTACCAAATAATGTGCTAGTTCCGGCTTGCTCCTCTCGGCTGCCTGAATTAGTAAATTCCTATTCTGCTCCTGTCTGGCCAGTAATAAAAGCTCCTTTCCTCGTTCTCGGTCAATTCCATAATGTTGTAACCCCTTCTGCCTTGTCCGCATCACATTTCCTCCTCTGCTTTAACATTGACTTTCCTTGTCCTTCTGTTATAATCCAGATAAGAGGAAGATCCTGCTGCCAATTCCTTTCCCCTGGATGGCAGCAGGATATATTACATTTAAGAGGTTAATCTCTTGAGATCTAATTATCTTTCATCTATCGCTCCCCTGTCCCTTATATTATGTTATTATCCGTAATCAATTTCACTCCAACTCGATTTTTTTCCGAATCTATATATGGATTCATCAATTGAGCAAAGGTTCGTCCATCTATCTGTAAATATAAAGGACCATTGGAATTACTTTGGTTCATTCCGGCTTCTGCCAGTGCTTCTTTCAATGCCTGCTTCATGGTGGACAACGGAGAAACGACCTCCGGCTCCCTCTTGTTATCGCCAAGGATAGCCGCAAATTCTCCGGCCCTTGGGGGTACTACGGTTCCGGTGGCGAGACGGGGCATCCGGTAGGGAATGGCGGAATATGCGGAGGTTGGGTAGGCGGTACGTGTAAATGCTCCTCCACCGATATATGATGAGGATTTTTTAGATCCTCCAATGAAATCCGCAAGTTTTCCGGCAAAGGAATTGTCAAGGGAGTTTTTGAGCCTATCTATAAGCTTTGTAATTGTGTTAACCACTGATTCCACAATATTTTTCATTCCTTCCCACACCTTTAACCAGTCATTGGAAAATTGCCCTGTGAGCATATCTATAAGTCCGCTTAAAATATCAAATACCAAAGATATAATATCCGCAATTGTACCAAACACATCCAAAAAAGTTTTTCCTAAAATTTCTAATATTGGTGCAACTACTGGTATAATTGTTTTTTCAATCCAGACAATCAAAGGAACCAAAACATTTTCCCAAAGTTGTTTTAATGCATCCATAAGCTTTCCGAGAAAGTTCAAAGCGCTGTCCACCGCATCACCGACAGGTCCCTCCATAACCTCTTTGAACTTAGATGCAAGTTTATCCAATACCGGTGCAATATGCTTCGTATAATTATCAAGAAATACTCCCGCTATTTCAGTAACCCCGTCTCTTACTGATTCCAGAAAAGGCCGAACATGTTCATCATAAAGTCCAATAATTCCATCAACAATTTTTCTAATAGTATCCCTTATGGATTGAATAACCACGTTTAAAGGTTCAAGCGTTGCCATCAATGCTGTCTTAATCTTTTCCTTATTTTCTATGAACGGTGTGAGAATAACCCCCTGGAGATCTCTGAAAAACTTTCCCGTAAGCTCCATAACGCCCATAAAAACATCTGAAAAAATCTGTATAATTGATGCCGTTATCTCCTGGGCCGGCTGAGAGGAAAACACAGAAAACACATCTGCAAATGCAACCCATGCCTGGCCTGTAAGCTCATAAATCTCTGCTCCTATATCAAACATAGTGATGAGCCATCCTTTGATCCGATCTACATTTTCAGAAAGATATATCTCAAGACCGCCTATCAGATTAGAAGCAATTGTTAGGCCAATACTGGCAAAAGCTCCGGCTATTCTACCTATACAGAGCACGAAAGAATCCACGAACCGATTAGCGGATGCCATCACATCGGAATCTGTAAAAATATCTATCAGATGTCCTCCAATACTCTGCAAATCTTTTTTTAGTTCATCCAGAATAGGCTTATAATTTCCCATTCCCTCCCAGAATCCCGACTTGAATATTCCTCCAAGCTCCAGCAGCCTTTCCTTGATAGCTCCAAGCGTATTGACCACATTATCCAAAAATGGTGAATCTGCATCTTGTCCCGTGTTCTGTGACAGCTCCGGAGGAACCACTTCGGGACCTAATGCGTCCTTTTCCTCTCCTGCCTCTTCCTGTAAAGTAGCAAGTTCATCAAATGGGGCTAAAGATTTCTTTGCTTTCTTTCCTGCGTCCTCTACTGCATCCCCGTATTGCTCCGCACTTTCAGCGGCCCCCTCGTATCCCTCTTGCATATTTCCAAGTGCTGCCGCCTCCTGAGAAGTGCCGGAACCTGTACTTTTTCTTCCGGTTATCATTTCCGTAAAGTTTTTAAAACCGTGAGTTGCAACTTCAAGCTTTGCCAGGAATGCATTAATCGCCTTTATGACAGGCGTAAATAAATTAATCAGTCCTTGTCCAATGGTAGCTTTTAAGGACTCTAACCGAAGCTGCATAATTCTAACCTGGTTAGCCCAGGAATCAGAAGTTCTGGCAAAGTCTCCGCTCGCGGCTGACAGTTGTTCCTGTACAAATTTCAATCGAAGAGCAACCTTTTCCTGCTCCGTCATTTTCGCAGTTGTTTTTCCATAGCCGTTTGCAAGGGCATACTGATCAAGAGCCGATTGTGTCATAACAACACCAAGGTCTTTTAATGTCTCCGTTTCGCCCGTAAATACTGATTTCAGTTTGGTATACGCAAGATCCTGACTGATGTTATAAAAAGATGCCACATCGCCCGTAAGCCCTGTAAGAGCTGTTGCCATATCATAAGCCGCACTCTCCGAGTATCCAAAGGATTTTGCCATTGAGCCAAATGTACCCACATACCTTTTAGCCATTGTTTCAGAAAGACCAAAGGAATCCGCTGCTGTTCTTGCAAATTCTTCTACATGGGAAGTCATAGTTGGAAAAGTTACCTCTACCACATTTTGAACTTCAGCCAGGTCTGAACCAAGACGAAGGCATTCCTGCCCAAACTTAATGAGTGTTTTAACTGCAAAAGCTCCGGCAATCGTTACGCCTATCTTTTTTACAATTCCACCCAGATTATTCATAGATGATTTAATTTCACTAACTCCCCTAGTCATTCCATCTGTATTAAGTTTTGTATCAATAATGATAGAGCCGTCTGTTTTCATTCATTTCTTTCCTTTGCATGTATTAACTCTGTGTGTGCCCTACTGGAAATGGGTATTTCTGCCCATTGACAGCCGCCTCCGCATACTTTTGTGTATATTTTCCGGCTCTCTCTTCTACCTCTATTGCCGCCGAATCAATCTTTTCTTTTACTGCTATCAAAGCAGCCTCCATAAATACTTCAAATAAGAATTTTCCTTCCGCTCCGATAAGGGAAAGAGGGGACTGATTCCCAAAAGCTGCAAAAGATACATCTGAATTAAATATGTAGTTCAATTTGCTGATAATCATTTGATTAAATGCAGTAAGCCTCTGTGTACATTCTTCAAGAGAAATGTTTCCACCAGATACTGGCGAACCATCTGCATTTACCTTAATTTCAGATAAGGAATCGCTTTCCTCTTTCAGCTCATTCATAGCCGTTTTGAATCTATCCAGTATGTTTACATCACGTGGATTGATCCGGATAACTCGGTTTGGATCTTCGTTGATGGTAAATGTTTCATATCCGTCGTTAAAGCTGATATTGCCCATTTTCATTTCACTCCTTTACGCCTTTTTATACTGTTTTCCTTGCTCTTCTAAATCCTTCATGAGCATTACCGTTGCTTTTAAGCCATTTTTTACTGTCCTCATGATACTCGGAGTATCCGGCCTTAGCTCCTTCAAAATTCCTGTCATTCCTGTCAATGACTTATGAACATCAACCAATGTGCTTTCTTTCAATGTTTTTCCCTCCTTTATGCCGCTTCATAAAATCATCAAGTGTCATAGTGACAAGCCAGCTCTCCCGGTTTCTCCGGTGGAATACGGTTGGTATCTCCCCGTCTCCCGCATCCCTTCCGGCCTGCTGCACAGCCACCATTAATATTTCAATTACTTCAAAAATTCCCTTGCAAAATACTGAAACATTGAAACTATGTAATATCCGCTATACTGGCTGTCTATGAATTGTATATTGCATCCAAAACGACTTTCCCATGTCTTTAATGATGCCATATATGCCTGGGGCTTCATCTGCGTTTTATACTTTGCCCCAATAATGTCAGAGTAACCGCCGGGAGCTTCCACCAGAAGATACACCTTGCATCCATCATTGCCGGCCCGTAGGAACTCCGTCTCAAACCTTTCCCTGTTCTGCGCCAGATTTCCGGAAAGCTCTTCAAGGGATGCCTTGCGCTCCACCACGCAATCCCGATGAAAATATATGTCTTGTCCTGCTGCAGATGCCGGAATCATAAACGAGTAATCGCCATATTCCAGCTTTTCAACCCGATAAGAAATGCCCTGTTTCTCAAAGTAGTCCAGAATATACTTATTTTTCTTTTCCCTGGAATCCACCAGAATGACGATATTCTTTGCTAATTTCTTCGCTTCTTCAAAAGAAAATTTATATTTCCTCATGTTTTCCAACCACCTTGAAATATATTTTCCAAAAATCGCTCTTGTTCCTCTTGTGCTTTTTTCAAGCGGATACTTTCTTCCGGCATCTGGAGAACGATAGAACTCTTCCGAATCCTGTCTATAGTACGGTTATCTATTTTTAATTCCTCTGGAGCCATATTCGCCGTAAAAATTGTAATGCATCCTGTGTTCAAACGTTCATTTATCAAGCGAAATAATTCTTGCTCTTGCCAATCTCCGTTTTTTTGTGTTCCCAAATCATCCAGCACCAGCAAAGCACAATCCCTATATATTTGACTTTCGTCCAATGAACCCTGCTGCCTTTTATAACTGTCCCCAACCTTAGCCAAATAGTCTGGAGTAGTTATAAAACGCATTTTGAGGTTATTCTTCATCATCGCCGACTTTGCCACACAGCAAGACAAAAAGGTTTTTCCACTACCAGGTGTTTTGCTCCACAAATACAGACCTTTCCCGGCCTCTTTCCATTTCCCATAGTTATCAACAAAGCTCCTTACTACCTGCTGAAGCTTATCAAGATTCACCTTGTAAGAATCAAACGGGAATTTTTGCAAATCTGCTTCGTAGAACTGCGGCGGTACTCCTGTTCTATCCTCTTGTCTATTTTTTCCTCTACATCGGGGACATTCTCGCCCATATTTTAAAGGAGCTGAGTATCCCTCGACAATTTCCTCATACTGTTCGATTCCAGTTCCGCCACAAACCGGACACACATCACCAGAGTTTGACGCTGCTTTCTGATTGTGAGCCATCTGTTACACCGCCTTTCGCTTTTCCTCTGTCAGAATAATTTCCATCAAGCACTTTCGCCATATTTCCGTCTGAAACGAGCCAATCAAAAGTAGCTGACCAATTACGACTATTCCCACCCTTTAGAAAGCTGCTGGCTTCTGCCAGTTCAAACAGCCGCTTAAAGTCCTCTATCGTATACCCCTGATTGAATCTTGCCCTGATTGCCTTTTTTCGCTTATCAGATAACTTTGTGATTTTAGGGAATGACACGCAAGTGGAATTATACATATCAGCTATAAGCTGATGATCTATGTTAATATTTGATCTGTTATTATTTGATCTGTTATTATTAACGGCTTCATTTTCGACCGCTCGAATTTCGACCGCTTCATTTTCGACCGCTTCAAAAATGCGTTTTAAATCATTAGACACCTCTATTTCATGAGTGACCCTATAAATATTGCGACCATAAATATTACCGTTTCTCTCCCTTACTTTTTCGACCACTCCAAAAGCTATTAACTGTCCCATGTGTTTCATAAGGCGGTTTTTGCTCATACACAACTCTTTCTGCATGGTTTCAACAGATGGATAACAAGAGTCTCCTGAACCGGCTATACTCGAAAGGTAGGCATATATGGCTTTAGCTTCTGGAGAAAGCAACTTATTTCGCATTACATCTTGGTAAACCACTCCGTATCCCCCCTTCCCTGCTCTTTCTTTTTTTGACACATCATTAGCCCGCCCTTTCAATCTCGGATAGCAACCTTTTTGCCCCATCTAAAGCCGCAAGGGTTTTGCTGCCCCTGTTTTCAAGTGTTCTTATAAACCGCCTGATCTCACTTGCTTCCTTTGGCAGATAATAGCCTCCCGGCGGGGTCGTGCTGCTTAATATAACCTTCCCCTGCGCTCGTTCATCCTCAATTTGTTTCTGTAGCACCCGATTGCTTGAAAGCCCCAGGAGCACCCTTAAATAGTCCGGTGACAACGCATTTTCTTTACCAATTTTCAAAACTTCATAAATCATAACTTGTCCTTTCCGCCAAAGACATGGTATAATTTTTTTGTGATATACATAGCCTTGGCTGTGTTTTACCCTCTTTAGCATTGCACCGCTTTGGAGAGTATTTTGTTTAATCATGTGATAGATTCCATCTAACTTTAATTGCCAGCAATCGCATCCATATAAGACTTAATTTTGTCTACCTTATTCAGTTTTCTATCTCCTATCCTACATACTGCTCCGGCACCCTCCGCTATCCGTCTCGCCGTAACTAATCCCACGCCAAGCATAAAAGCAAGTTCTTTATCGGATACTGCAAGGCGTTTTTCTAGTACTTCCAACTCAAAGCATTCTGCATTCGTCTTACGCATATTTTTTTCCCCTTTCTTAGTCATTACTTGTTGATTTTTGTCTTTGACAATATTATAATTACAATAAGTTTATATAAATACCGATTAATCATAAATATTAGCATAAACTTTAAGGAGATATTATGAGTGGATATATGTTTAATGAAAACGGAAATCTTATCACCGCATCCGAAAAAGTATTTGCAACGACGTGTAAAATGCAGTCATACAAAACATTATGGATTAAGAATGGTATTGTTACGAAATCACGTCCCTCTAATTTTGACTTTTTGAAAGATTCACTCTTTATTATTGGTTGTGGTAATATTATCTTTCCACATGATTGCACAAATTTACATAATCTTCCTCCAGACCCCAATATGCAATATGATTCTAGAGAATTGTTTGACAGCCTAATTAATTTATGCAATCAATTCAATAAAGCTGAAACACTAGAAAAGCAACTTAAAAAAGCAATTAAATGGTGTGAAAAATTTGGATTGCCTTTCTTTGGCGATAACGGATTATATTGTGGAAGTATTTCTACTTGCATTAAAATTACAGGAGAACCTATTGGATTTAACTTTAAAACATTTTTTCATGATGTCCATGCCTTATATGATACATTCTATAAAGCCTGTTATATTGATGTGGAGTTGCAAATAAATGACAAAGCAGAAACTATAGAGACTTTAAATGTAGATCTTTCAGAAGATGATAAAATGAGAATATTGCAAAATAAAAAAGATGCTATTTGTAGTTCTTTAAATATTGCTATGTTGCAAAAGCAACAACGTTATATATTTTCAGGAGATACTTTAGTGTGTGAAACCGGATTTAAGACCCTTTTATCATTGGCCTATCATCAATTAGCCATTCTATTACTTTCTCCCAAAGGAATGAGTGCCAAACGCTGTAAGCAATGTGGTGCATTATTTGCTACTACCAATAATAAAAAGGACTTTTGTTCAATACACTCGCCCCAGAGTTTTTATTCTATGAGAAAGCGTACTACTCAGCTCTCACATAATTCTCACTAAGCCACCAAAACCTTTTCCAATTTTCTCTGAACTGTCGTAAATCTGTCGTAAAACGCAAAAAAGAAAGGCCCCTGCACTTTGCAGAAACCTTGAATTTCGAGGGAGTGGGGGCACCCTTTCGGGTACCCCCGAGTGTTATGAATGAAATACTGATATGTGTTCTTGCTACATTCTTAATATAACAAAGAATTGTGACCAATCTATGTCCAGCTTCTAAAAAAAGAATAAAGTAAATTAAGAAATTCTTACGAAAGCCGAAAGAAAGTCAAAACCGCTCCAAAAACCTGATTTTACGCTATGACAGGCCGTCAGAACACAGCCTTTCTACAGCACTCCTGCCCCCTGTCCGATATCCACCACATAGAAATCCGCCTTAATTCCCGTACGCTTTTCATAAACGGCTCCAACCGTCTCAATAAATGCATCCACCTGATCATTCTCCACAATGCTGACCGTGCATCCCCCAAAGCCGCCGCCCGTCATACGGGAACCAAGCACGCCGGAAAGCTTCCAGGCTTCTTCCGCCAGTATATCCATCTCCGGACAGGATACCTCATAATCATCCCGCAAGGATACATGGGAATCATTCATCAGCTTTCCAAAAGCCGCAATATCATTCTCCTTCAGCGCCTTCACCGCATCCAGAGTCCTCTGATTCTCATATACCGCATGCTTTGCCCGTCTCTGCTCCACCGGATCGGCTATGGCCCCCTTGTGAGCCTCAAAGCCCTCAATATCCAGATCGCCTAATGTTTCAATCGAAACCACGCTTTGAAGCTGCTTCAAAGCCGACTCGCATTGCTGACGGCGTACATTGTACTCGGACCCTACCAGGCTGTGCTTCACATTGCTGTTGGCAATGACAATCCGCGCATGCTCCAGCTTCACCGATGCATATTCATAAGACAGATCCGCCGTATTCAGAAAAATCGCACAGTCCTTCTTTCCCATCGCGCTTGCAAACTGATCCATAATACCACAGTTCATGCCGTTGAAATTATTTTCCGAATACTGCCCGATCAAGGCAAGCTCCACCTGGCTTACCTCAATTCCAAAGAGATCACGCAGCACAACGCCTGTCAACACCTCCAGAGAGGCAGAAGAGGAAAGTCCGGATCCATTCGGAATATCCCCCGCAATCACAATATCCATACCGGAAGGCACCGCATAGCCCTTCTCGCCAAACGCCCAGATAACTCCCTTGGGATAATTGGTCCAGCCTGCTTCATCCTTACACACCAGATCGTCTATACTCGTTTCAACCACACCCGCATTTTCAAAATTCATGGAGTAGAACCGAAGCACACGATCCTCACGCTTCCTGGCAGCCGCATAAGTTCCCATTGTCAATGCACAGGGAAATACATGACCGCCGTTGTAATCCGTATGCTCACCAATCAGATTCACACGTCCCGGCGCAAAATAGGTGCGAATATCACCCTCATCTCCGAACAGCTCCGTGAATTTCTTAACCACTTGATCCTTCATTTTTAAAAAACCTCCCGCTCTATTTAAATTTTCTGCTCACATACATTTCACGCTTCCTATATGCTGTAACCCGCCCTATCGGAAAGCAGCAGAGCATTTATAATTTCACTCAAACTTCCCACATTAAAAATGGTATTTGCTCCTTGAAAAATCAATACTTTA
>OFFF01000379.1_pt1 | contig 34542 bp, 32 predicted proteins | sample 1521301 | NCBI WGS metagenome assembly OFFF01 (sample SAMEA3504101, study PRJEB24116) | mouse gut metagenome | biome: mouse gut; feature: mouse-associated habitat; material: faeces | place: Denmark | collected 2011
TGCCGAGGGCATCCAGGTCACCGAGGAGGAGATTGCCGAGGAGCTGAAGACCATGGGCGAGGCCTACCAGATGGAGCCTGAGAAGGTGGAAGAGCTCCTGGGCGAGAACGGCAGGGAGCAGGTAAAAGGCGACATCCGTGTCAGAAAGGCTGCCGATTTCGTTGTGGAGAACGCGGTGGAAGAGTAAGCAGGATAGATTGGAACGTTAAAGTCAGGAGGTTGTTTGAGAATGAGTTTAGTGCCTTATGTCGTTGAACAGACCAGCAGAGGCGAGCGGTCTTACGATATTTATTCCAGACTGTTGAAGGACAGGATCATCATGCTGGGGGAAGAGGTGAACGATACCTCTGCCAGCATCGTGGTGGCGCAGCTGCTGTTCCTGGAAGCGGAGGATCCCGAGAAGGACATCCATCTGTATATCAACAGCCCGGGCGGTGTCATTACGGCGGGCATGGCCATATATGACACCATGCATTATATCAAGTGCGATGTGTCCACGGTGTGCATCGGCATGGCGGCCAGCATGGGTTCTTTCCTGCTCGCCGGCGGCGCAAAGGGAAAGCGGTACGCCCTGCCGAACGCGGAGATTATGATTCATCAGCCTGCGGGTGGGACCCAGGGACAGGCCACGGAAATTGACATTGCCGCGAAGCATATCTTGAGGACCAGGGAGAAGCTGAACCATATCCTTGCGGAGAACACAGGCAGGGACTATGAGACCATATGCTCCGACACCGAACGCGATAATTGGATGAGCGCCCAGGAGGCAAAGGAGTACGGCATCGTGGACATGGTCATCAGCTCCCATGCGGTGCAGGACGAAAAGAAGTAGGAGAAGAGAATGGCGGGTAAAATGATCGGAAACGATATCAGATGCTCCTTCTGCAATAAGACCCAGAACCAGGTCCGCAAATTGATTGCCGGGCCTTCCGGGGTCTATATCTGCGATGACTGTGTGGACATCTGCGCGGATATCCTGGAGGAGGAGCTGCAGGAAGAGGAAGAGGAGGAATCGGTTCGCCCCGATATCAACCTGTTGAAGCCTGTGGAGATCAGGAGATTTCTGGACGAATATGTGGTAGGTCAGGAGGAGGCCAAGAAGGTGCTCTCCGTGGCCGTTTACAATCATTACAAGAGGGTAATGGCGCCCAGGGATCTGGACGATGTGGAGCTGCAGAAGAGCAACATCATCATGGTGGGGCCTACGGGCTCCGGCAAGACCTATCTGGCCCAGACCCTGGCGAAGATTATCAATGTGCCTTTCGCAATCGCGGATGCCACCACGCTGACAGAAGCCGGATATGTGGGCGAGGATGTGGAGAACATCCTGCTGAAGCTGATCCTGGCGGCGGACTACGATGTGGAGCGGGCCCAGTACGGCATCATCTACATCGATGAGATTGACAAGATTACCAAGAAGGGCGAGAATGTCTCCATCACCCGGGACGTGTCCGGCGAAGGCGTCCAGCAGGCGCTTTTGAAGATCGTGGAGGGGACTGTGGCCAATGTACCGCCCCAGGGCGGCAGAAAGCATCCCCATCAGGAGCTGATCTCCATCGATACCTCCAATATCCTGTTCATCTGCGGCGGCGCTTTTGACGGACTGGAGAAGATAGTGGAGGCTAGGCTGGACCGCAAGGCTATCGGCTTCAATACGGAGGTCAGCCAGAAGAGCACCAAGGAGCTGGACGACCTGCTGCAGGAGGTGACGCCCCAGGATTTGGTGAAGTTTGGGCTCATCCCTGAGTTCGTGGGCCGTGTGCCCATCACGGTGGCGCTGAAGGGCCTGGACAGGGAGGCGCTGGTGCGCATCCTGAAGGAGCCGAAGAATGCCCTGATTAAGCAGTATCAGAAGCTGTTCGACATGGACGAGGTGGAGCTGAACTTCGATGAGGAGGCTATCAAAGCCATTGCCTCCAAAGCCTTTGAGCGAAAGACAGGGGCCAGGGGACTGCGCTCCATCATGGAGGGCATCCTGATGGATACCATGTACCAGATTCCCTCCGATGAGACCATCGAGGAGTGCGTCATCACAAAGGAGACAGTGGAAGAGGGGGACGATCCCCTGATTTTCCGCAAGAATGACCGCAGAAGCCTGGATAAAGCAATGTAACGGAAATAGTAATCCAATCAAACGCCGTCCCCGTGACGGCGTTTTTTACGGAGTATGGAAGAGGGATAGCAAATAGGGAAAGGAAGTGACGAGTATGGTGATAAAGAATGTCAGCCTGGAGACGGTGTGCGGCATTACCAGCAAGATTCCGGACAGCAGACTGCCGGAGGTGGCCTTTGCGGGGAAGAGCAACGTGGGGAAGTCCTCCCTGATCAACGCTCTGATGAACCGCAAATCCCTTGCCCGTACCAGCTCCCAGCCGGGCAAGACCCAGACCATCAATTTCTACAATATCAACGATGCCCTGTATCTGGTAGACTTGCCGGGTTACGGCTATGCAAAGGCCAGCGTGAAGGTGAAGGAACAGTGGGGCAAAATGGTGGATAGATACCTCCACAAATCAAAGCAGTTGAAAGGCGTGTTCCACCTGATCGATATCCGGCATGCCCCCTCGGAGAACGACCGCATGATGTACGACTGGATTCTGCATAATGGCTACCAGCCTGTCATCATAGCCACCAAGCTGGACAAAATCAAGAAGAGCCAGCTACAGAAGCAGCTGAATCTGATTCTGGACACCCTGGACGCGGCAGAGGGGACAGTCATCATCCCGTTCTCCGCGGAGACCAAACAGGGGCGCGAGGAAATATACGAAATACTGGATAGAATTCTGGAGGAAAACGTGTGAAAAAGTACTGTAAGGCTCTGGCCAACATCACGGTGGCGGCAGCGATTCTGGCAGGCATCCTGTTTCTCCTGCCCAGAGTCTTCCTTTTCTTCATGCCCTTTGTGGCGGGCTGGATCATTGCGCTGATAGCGGGGCCGCTGGTCCGGTTTTTTGAGGAGAAGATAAAGCTGAAGCGTAAGGCGGGCAGCGCCTTTGTCATCATCGTCATCATCGCGCTGGTGGTGCTGATGATCTATCTGGTCTGCGCCCAACTGTTCCAGCAGGGCATGGGATTGGTGCGGGCCCTGCCAGAGATGCTGGAGGGCGTGGAGGAGGATTTCAAAAGCATCGGGAAAAGCCTGAACGCCCTGCTGGCCAGGCTGCCCGGCGACATACAGTTGAATCTGGATATCGGGAAGCTGCAGCCAGCCGACTATCTGGGGGATCTGCTGGAGCATTTCGGTTCGCCCACCATCGAGGCCGCCGGAAATCTGGCCAAGGGACTGCCTGGCATCTTCATCGGTGTGATCATGGCGCTGCTGTCCGCATATTTCTTTGTGGCGGAGAGGCATCAGCTCAATGACTGGTGCCGAAAGGTCATGCCGGCATCGGTGCAGATGCGCTACCATATCATACGCCGCAGCCTGGGGAAGTCTGTGGGGGGATATTTCAAGGCGCAGCTTAAAATCGAGGTGTGGATGTACTTCCTGCTCCTGATCGGGCTGGGCATCCTGCGGGTGGATTATTTCGGGCTGATCGCCCTGGGGATAGCGTTCCTGGACTTCCTGCCCTTCCTGGGCACCGGCACGGTGCTGATACCCTGGGCAATCGTCCGGATACTGACGGCTCAGTACAGGACTGCCATCGGCCTGCTGATCATCTGGGGCGTGGGGCAGCTTGCGAGGCAGTTGATCCAGCCTAAAATCGTGGGGGACTCCATCGGAGTGCCGCCGCTGCCTACGCTGTTCCTGCTCTATATCGGGTATAAGCTGGGGGGCGTCCTGGGCATGATCCTGGCGGTGCCCCTGGGGCTGCTGGCATACTCCCTGTACGAGGATGGTGCCTTCGACACCACGAAGAACAGCATATTGATCCTGACGGCGGGCATAAACCGGTTCCGGCGGCTGGAGAAGGGGGACATGGCCGAGGTGGAGGAGATGGGCCGGCAAAATCAGGAGACCGCTAGGCGGCTGGAGGAGGAGCGGCAGTCGGAGAGCGGAGAAAATAATTAAAAAATGCCGGGCTGTGCAACTTTTTGCGGAGGAAAACCGTCTATATAGATAGGGAGTGTAAAGACACTCTCTATTTTTTCGCCGTGCGCAAATTTTTAAAAGATTTATGCAACTTTGATACAAAATTATTTTAAAATAAGTGCAGTAAATCGATATGCTATGGGATATTAATAGATAGAGAAGAACGGGTAGGCATGACAAAGGCAGGCATGGACGACAGAGAGCTACAACTAAAGATCGACGCGTACAGCGACATGCTCTTCAAGCTCAGCTTCCTGCGTCTGCAGAATCTCCAGGATGCGGAGGACGTGGTTCAGGAGGTCTTCTATCAGTACGTGAAGAAGCGCCCTGTCTTCCAGAGCCCGGAGCATGAGAAGGCATGGTTCCTGAAGGTCGCTCTGAACGGCTGCCGGAAGGTCTGGCGCAGCGCATGGAGGCGGCATCGGGACATCTGGCAGGACGGGGAGGGTGAAGCGCCTGACACGGCCGGGCGGGAAGCGGATTCGGATGTCTGCGGGCGTGAGCCGGAGGAGAGCGTCCTCAGACAGGAGGAGAACTGGCGTCTGCTGCAGGCTGTACTGGCCCTGCCGGAGAAGTACCGGGATGTGATCCACCTTTTCTACTACGAGGAGCTTTCGGTAAAGGAAATCGCCCGGGCCACAGGCCGGGGGGAATCCACGGTCACTTCCCAGCTCGCCAGGGGAAGGAAGCTGTTGCGGAAGTCATTGAAGGAGGGATATGACTTTGGATAAATTTCGGGATGCATATCGGGAAGCTTCAAAGGACTTGCCGCAGATATCGATCAGCGCGGAGGGGGTTCGGGACGAGCTGCACCATCGCAGGATGCAGCGCCAGAGCCGTAAGGTCCTCATGGCCAGGGGCTGTGCCGCGGCCGCGGTATTCCTGCTGTGCGGCGTGGGCACTGTGGCGGCAAAGAGTTACAGGGACAGCTCCATCACCGTGCGGGAGAACGGATTCGTCATCACCAGCGCCCAGGATGAGCCAGGTGTCCCGGAGGGACAGTTCGACGGGCTGCTGGACATGGCCGCTTTTTTGAAGATAGGGGGGGCATTTTCCATAGAGGACGCTGTCCCTGAGGCGGCGACAGCGGAGTATTTCGAGCCGGAGATCGCGGAGTACGATTCCGTGGACGCATTCCTGGCGGCGGAGGACATGACGATCCTGGTGCCCGACAGGGATCTGCTCGGCAGGGACTTTGGCAGGGAGCGGGTGTGCGTCATCGGCGAGGGGGAGGACGTCCATATGGACTTCATGAGCGAGGATGCCTATTTCTCCCTCCATCAGATGGACAATCGGCAGTATGAGAGCTACAGCTCAGCCACCGCCTACCCGGGGCAGAGCTGCAACGAGAGGAGCTTTACCAACAGCCAGGGACTGAATTACGTGGTGTTCGACACGGTGGACGAGGCGGGGAATCTGGAATCTGTCCACGCGGTGATTTCCGTAAACGGCTGGGATCTGACGGTCAGCTTCGGAGGTTTTGAACAGAATGAGATAGAGAAGGTCCTGAATGGCCTTGATCTGACAGTGTACTATAGGGAGTAGGGGGCCTGTAGTCGGTAGAATATAGATAGCAACAGTCTAGCGGGACTGGGAGAGGATGGGATACGTATGGAGAAAAATATTCTGGTATATAACAACAGGACAGGAATCGCGGAGAAAATGGCGCCTCTGCTCATAGGGGAAGGGCTTTCCGTGCTGGTGGCAGCGGATCTGGACCACCTGCATACCATATTGGAGAGATCGGACATACATCTGATGCTGGTGGACGTAGAGCTGAAGGACAAGGGCTGGGACCGTGGGATAGAGATGATCGCGGGTCTGCGCGCAAAGAGTGCGATCCCTCTGATCGTAGTGTCCGCCCAGTCCGCGGAGACGGCGAAGATCATGGCGCTGGAGGCAGGGGCCGACGACTATGTGACGGCGGACTGCAATCCCCTGGAGCTTCTGGCCAGGATCAAATCCCAGCTGCGCAGATATACCCAGTTGGTGAACATGTGCGCCAATATCGACAGGATCTACCGGGTGGACGATCTGGTGATAGACGACACGCAGAGGAAGGTCACCGTGGAGGGGAAGAGCGTGCGCCTGACCCCCATCGAATACAAGATTCTGCGCTTCCTGGTGCAGCAGCGGGGGAAGGTGTTCTCCAACAGCCAGATTTATGAGAATATCTGGCATATGCAGGCAATCGGCGCGGACAATACCATAGCGGTACATATCCGCCATATCAGGGAAAAGATTGAAAAGAACCCCAAGGAGCCCAGGTATCTGAAGGTGGTCTGGGGAAACGGGTACAAGGTAGGCTGAGTGAAACGGTCATTGGGGCGCTGCATAGTAGAGGCAGTGGGAGGGGTATTCCACGATCTGCCACTGGTATCCAGTGTCCTCGATGTAGGCCCGCAGGGCCGTGTTGTTCTTCAGGACGATGTAGGCATTTCCGGGGGCGAAAGCCGTATCCGCGGTAATCTGGAAGTACAGCGTCCCATAGCCCTCCTCATGGGCGGCCTCCGCAATCGCGTAGGGGGACTCCGGGAAGAAGAGGGTATAGAATTCGTCCACACCGGCGTAGTCCATATGGATCTCCCGGATTTCCGGCAGGGACTTGGCGTATGCTATGGCATCGTTGGCGGGCACGAACTGCGGGATGTCCTCCGCCGGGGAATAGGATGTAAAATAGTAGCCGATGAACATGGCCGCACTGAGCAGGTAGACCACGCCCAGCGCGGCACAAAAATATTTACCCAGGGATCTGGCGAAGCGGTACGCGGCCAGTATGCCGCCCACCAGGAAATACAGGTAGGCGATGAACAGATAATTGGCGCGGTAGAGATAGCCGCGGGAGAAGCCGATGGCCACAAGCCCCGCCGTGTAGAAGGACAGGAACAGGAAGCCGTGGCTGTACGCCCGTCTCCGGAAGGAGGACAGGCACTGGCGGCAGGAAGCCGCGAAGCCGACCAGGACGAAGGGGATGGAGACGGGATACAGGGTATAGAACCCGTCCAACGCGTCCAGGGGACGGCCGTCATGGGTCAGCGTATATTTCAGGATATCGACGATATTGTTCCTGAAATTCGCAAATGAGATGTCCGCCAGCCGGGAGGAGGCAGTGGGAGAGAGGGTGAAGCCCAGGAACTTTATGGACGGCAGGCCGAGCACCATGGTCCCGATGAAGAGCAGCACGGGGAGCGCGGCGACGCACACCAGAGCCGCCGACAGCAGGGCCCGCCGGAGCGTGATCTTGCGGCACCAGAGCATGTACAGGGTGATCAGGCACAGGAAGACGGGCACTACGATATAGCTCAGCGCGTAGGAATACATCACCATGCCGAAGGCCGCGCTGTACGCAACAAGCTGGGACAGCCTGCCGCCTCTCACATACCTGGCCAGCAGATAGAGCGCCACCGTGGAGCAGCCCAGCATGAGGTTGCAGTCCAGGGCATAGCGGCCATGCATGATGAAATAGGGACAGAAGGTCAGAAGGAGGGCACCTGTGAGGGTGGCCTTTTTGTTTTCGTACACCAGATCCAGGAGCGCGGTGCCGAAGACCACCACCACCATGCTGGAGAGGAGCCCAGGAAGCCGCAGGAGCGTCAGGTTCAGGGAGCCCCTGCCCACAGTCCTGATCAGCACGACTACAAGATAAGTATACAGAGGGCTCTGCCCGCCGCCGAAGTTCTCGGGATAGATGGGCATTTCGTTGAAATACCTGTCTATCCCGTAATTCGCCAGACACCATGCGTTGCGGCCCAGCCCTGCTTCATCGATGTGCACGATGTCGGGGATTTCCGCGATACGCCAGGCCCGTAGGAATAGCGCTGCGGCAAAAATGGCGAGCAGGCAATAGAAATATCTGTGCTGTGACGCTTGTATCCGGCGCATAAGCCTCTTCTTCCTTTCCTAGTTGGTATCCGGTATCCCTCAGCTGCGTCCCAGCGCAGCGCCGATGTCCTCCCGCATGGCCAGCACTGCCGCCCTGGAGGCATCCGCATAGCACTGGCTGCCGTAGCGGGCGGACTGGTCCTGCTGGTAAGCCGCGGTGATGGCCCTGGGGGAATTGACGATGGCACCAAGCCCGTCCCTGTCGAAGAAGTGCACCAGATCCGCGCCCCTGCCGCCCTGCGCGCCATAGCCGGGCACCAGGATGAAGGAACCGGGCATGATTTCCCGCAGGATTCGTCCCTGCTCCGGGTAGGTGGCGCCCACCACCGCGCCTACATAGCTGTAGTTGCCCGTCTCGGGCATGTGCTCCCGGGCCCATGCCGCTACCATGCCGCCTACGATTTCATAGAGGGGCTTTTCCCCGTCAGGACCGTCCTTCACCATGCGGTCCTGGAGCTCGCCGCTGCTGGGATTGGAGGTCTTCACCAGGACGAAGATGCCCTTCTTCTCCTCATCGCATACCTTCAGGAAAGGATTCACGCCGTCGGAGCCCAGATAGGGGTTCACGGTGACGAAATCCTCATTGAAGCCATAGTGCCGGCTGTCTCCTGTCTGCACCTTTCCCAGATGCCCTACCGCGTAGGCCTCCGAGGTGGAGCCGATGTCGCCCCGCTTCACGTCGCCGATGACCACAAGGTCCTTCTCCCTGCAGTAATCCACTGTCTTCTTGAAGGCCGTCAGGCCGGGGAGGCCGAACTGCTCGTACATGGCGATCTGGGGCTTCACTGCGGGCACCAGGTCGCAGATGGCGTCCACGATGCCTTTGTTGTATTGCCAGATGGCCTCCGCCGCGCCCTCCAGGGTCTCGCCGTGTTCGGCGAAGGCGGCATTGCGGATATGCTCCGGCACGAATTTCATCATGGGATCTAAGCCTACCACGATAGGCGCGTTCATCTTCTGGATCTTTGCAATCAGCTTGTTGATCATTTGTTCCCTCTTTCTGCGCGGCTTGGCCCGCTTTTTCTACACACATCTTATCACCTTGGCGGCCCAAAGTCAATGCGCGGGCCCGGTTTGCGCATGTATGGAACTCCGGAAATTTTGGGAAACTTAAAATATGCGGATAAAAATATTGGATGTGTAAAACGGTATTTTATAATCCGCAGAATCTTTTAGAATAAGAGCGGAGCGCGCAAAATTCCTGCGGCAAAGAGAAGGAGTGGGATTCATGAGAGAAATCGGCGACACATTGTCGGATCTACGAAAGGAAAAAGGTCTGGGCCAGAAGGAACTGGCCTCTCTTCTGAACCTTTCTGTGGGAACCATCTCCAACTACGAGAACGGCGTACATGCTCCGGATCTGAACACGCTGTGCAGACTGGCGGAATTTTTTCATGTGACGACGGATTATCTGCTGGGGCGCACGGAGTACCGCTGCCCTCCGGAAATCCTGAGCCGCTATGTGGCCCTGGACTACACCGCCCAGGACATCGTCAATACCGTCCTGTCCCTGGATGCGGGAGCCCAGGCCACCGTTGTGGATTTCGTGAAATACATGAAGCATCTGCACTCGGTGAAGTCCTCCCGCAATCAGGCTTCTATATGGTAGAAATTCAGGGTGGCGATCACCATGTAGATCATCGTGAACAGCCCGAGGAACAGATCCATAATCCCCAGGGCCATCAGCCCGCCTCCCACGGCCATGCCCATGATGGCACCCATCACGCCTGCGCCTGCGGCCATGCTCAGGAGGAGCATCTGTACCAGTTGTCTGGCCGTGGTGCCCAGGGCGCTGCCTGTGACGATCTGGGCCACCGCAAGGGAGTACAGCTTCCCCGCTGACATCAGGATATAGAAAAGGATGCAGAGCAGGGCCTCGGGCAGGGCAAGGCCCATGACCAGGGCGCAGGGCACTGTCATGATGCAGCCGTTTATCAGGGCCTGTACATGCTGCATCAGGGTAGCGGCCATCAGCTTCCGGAAGGGGCTGTCCGGCAGCAGGTAGGTATAGGGGGATTTCAGCTCTTTTGCCCATTTCCCGCCGAAGCCCGTGAAGATGAAGATCATATACGCAGCCACCACAGGCAGCACGAAGACCCGGTAGGGCTCCAGCCCGCCGAAGCTGCCCTCTTTTTCATACAGGTATGCCAGCGCCGCGCCTGCCAGGACGGCGACGATGGTGTTGATGTCGAAGATGAAATATCTGCTCTTCTTGTACTCCAGCAGTTGTCTGTAGAACAGGGCGCTGGCTCCATGGCCCCGCCATCGGATCCGGGCCTTGCCGAACTTTTCCTTTTTGCCCAGCCTCTTGACATTGCCCTGCCTGCGGCTCTCCAGGACTTCCTCGTAGTCCTCCGCGAACTTCATGGCGTCCTCGTAGAATCCCCCCTTGCAGTCCATCCGCCATGCCGCCGCCACTACGGCGGCTAACAGCAGCCCATAGCAGGCCGTCCCGGCCACGTTCACCGCTGTGGCCCCCGTGAACAGGAGATGCACTGCCGCGATATACCAGCCAATGAACGGCACCATCTGGATCATGTCGCTGTGCAGGAAACGGGACACGGTGTCCATGCTGAGGCCCTCCTGAAGGTACATATATACTGCCATTCCAAGAAGAATGATTACAAGACCGTAGGCCGCCTTGATCATCATGCCGCGCTGCCTTTCCCGGAACTTCTCCGAGCCGTAGAGGAGGAGCATGATGCCGGCCTCCAGGAGATTTTCGATGAAAACGGAAAATACGAAATACACCGCCAGGCGCCAGCCCTCCACATGGAAAAGGACGCCGCCGCAGACCACGGCGAAGAGGTTCAGCAGGACCTGCACCAGCAGGGTCCTCAGATGGGCGTATATCAGCACCCGCTTCGGGCCGACCGGGGCGGGAAAGAGGAAGTGCACGTCGCTGTGGCGGTACACCAGCCCCCTGCGCTTTGCGTAGGCAATCAGATTGGCCGGGATGAGCCAGAAGCTCAGCACGGTCAGGACGCCTGCCATGTCCCGGGCGGAGTCCAGGCCCGTCCCCTGCATGATCACCTTCAGGGAGGCGGGGACCGCCAGGAAGTAGAACAGCAGCAGGGCCAGATACAGATAGGTCACAGGCTTTTTCAGGGCCATTTTCGTCCGGTTGATCAATGTCCTTTTATAGAGATATCCTATTGCTCCCATGTCTGCCTCCCGTCTTCCCGGGTACGGTCCTGGCCTGTGACGGAGAAGTAGAGATCCTCCAGGTCCTCATTGGCCAGAGCCTCCCTGGCGTAGGTTCCCAGGATATGCCCCTTGTCCATCACGAAGGTCACGTCCCACAGTTCCTTCACCATCTCCAGCATATGAGTGCTGATCAGCACCGTTGCGCCCTGGTCCTTCAGCTCCAGGATCTGTGCCTTCAGCTCCTTGATGGCCGCCGGATCCAGGCCCACCATGGGCTCGTCCAGCAGGATTACCTTCGGCCGGACGAGCAGGGCGCAGCAGATGCTGACCTTCTGCATCATCCCCTTGGAGAGCTCGCTGCCCAGCTTATCCTGCTTGTCGTCAAGCTCGAACCGCCGTAAGAGGGAAGCGGCCTCTTCCTCCGAAAGGGGGATTCCGTAGGCCCTGCTGATGAATTCCAGATGCTCCCGCACGGTGAGGGCCTCGTACATATAGGGGAGCTCCGGCACGTAGGCGAAGGATCTCTTTGCCTCCATGGTATGGGAATCCTGCCCCTGGATGCGGATTGTGCCCTTGAACCGCAAAAGCCCCGCGATGCTCTTGATGACAGTGGACTTCCCCGCCCCGTTGGGGCCCAGCAGTATCCCAATCCTCCCGTCCGGCACTGTGAAGCCGATGTCGTCCGCGGCCAGGGTCTTTCCGTATTTTTTGGTCAGATGTATGACTTCCAGCATAAGTTCCCGTCCTCCTTTTACAGCAATGTGACGCCGCCCAGCCCCAGCAGCACGGCAGTGAGGTACAGCAGAGCCAGATGCACAGGGTAGAAGGCGTAAAAGAAATATTTCATCTTAAGCCCCCGTCTGCCATTGTACAGGGCGATGGGGATGACGGCGAAGAAGGCCGGGAGCTCCGTGAGGCTCATGACGGACAGCACCACGCAGCCCGCCGCCATGGACAGCGCCCTGCGCCTGCGCAGCAGGTACATCACCGCGATGGTCAGCACCCCCATTCCGGCATAGTCCGTGCGCAGGAGCTCCGCCGCGATCATGCACAGCGCCAGCGCCGTCATGTCGGCACAGACCGTCTGGAGCCTGCGCAGGCCCCAGCGCATCCCATAGAAGAAATAGCCCGTGACAGCCGCGCCCGCCGCGAGCGTGCAGAGGAGGACGCGGTTTTCAAAGGCGAGGGGATCCAGCAGATCGCTGATCGGCAGATAGATGACGGGGAGGATCGCGCCTGTGGCGAGGAAGGCCATCCGCAACGGCGCGGGCAGATCCTTCTCCGGCTCCTTCGAGACCTTCTCGAAGAATACGAAAGCGCAGAGGGCCAGCAGGCCGAGCAGCAGCGTGAAGTATACGTTCTGATATTCCAGATTTGACGCCTGGCCGCATATGGCCAGGTTAAAGGGTATCTCTGAGATTAGGGCGAACATCCCCAGACGCAGGGCATACTTTTTAACGTTCTTGGTCCGCTGGAACCCCTCCGCCAGCAGGAAGCAGAAAATGGGGAAGCCCAGCCGCCCGATGTCCCGCATGAGATAGTAGGCGCTGTACAGGATCGTGTGTTCCTGCTCCCAGGCCAGGGCAGTTCCGGCAGCCTGGGCCGTCTGTATGCCGGAAATCAGGTATCTGATAAGCACTGTCGCCGCGGCGTGATCGATCAGCATGGCGATGACGGCGATGATTTTGATGGTGCTGCCGCTGAGTCCGCCTTTCCCGGCGGGCCGGATGGTTTCCTTTTGTGTATTTTCCATGGAAAAACGCCTTTCTGTTGTATGGTTCTAATCATACAATAAACGCTGTACAGGAATCTGTCAATAGGAATCCTACACAGAAAAGATTTTATCGGGTGGAGAAAATCGTCCCAGCTTATTGACAATCGTTCTCTTTTGGGGGAAAATAAAGAGAAATGGTTTCAAAGAAAGGATGGTCAGAATGACAAAGATAGATGTGGTTTCAGGATTTTTGGGGGCGGGGAAGACGACCCTGATCAAGAAGCTTTTACAGGAGGCACTGGACGGCAGCAAGACCGTGCTGATCGAGAACGAGTTCGGGGAGATCGGCATCGACGGGGGATTCCTGAAGGAGGCCGGAATCGAGATCAAGGAGATGAACTCCGGCTGTATCTGCTGCTCTTTGGTGGGGGATTTCGGAGCTTCTTTAAAGGAAGTCATCGAGACCTACGCGCCGGAGCGTATCCTGATCGAGCCCTCCGGGGTGGGGAAGCTTTCGGATGTGCTGCGGGCCGTGGAGGACGTGGCGGCGGATCTGGACGTGCAGGTGAACAGCGCCGTGGCGGTGGTGGACGCCTCCAAGGCGAAGATGTATATCAAGAACTTCGGTGAATTCTTCATCAATCAGATCGAGTACGCGGGGACGATTATCTTGAGCAGGACGGACAAGGCGGATGCCGCCAAGGTGCAGGAGTGCGTGAGGCTGATTAGGGAGCACAATGACAAGGCTACGATTATAACCACGCCTCTGGCGCAGTTGGAGGGCAGGGCCGTGCTGGAGACCATAGAGGGGGCGGATACCCTGGCGGATATGATGAAGGAGATGCTGGAGCATGCCAAGGAGGAGCATGAGCATCACCATCATGAAGAGGGCGAGTGCTGTGGGCATGGGCATCATCACCATGAAGAGGGCGAGTGCTGTGGGCATGGGCATCATCACCATGAAGAGGGGGAATGCTGCGAGCACGGACATCACCATGACCATGACGGGGAGGAATGCTGCGGCCATGGGCACCATCACCATGAAGAAGGGGAATGCTGCGAGCACGGGCATCATCATCACCATGACCATGATGGGGAGGAATGCTGCGGTCATGAGCACCATCATGAAGAGGGCGAGAGCTGCGGCCACGGGCATCATCACCATGAGGAGGGCGAGAGCTGCGGCCATGGGCATCACCATGACGGGGAAGAGAGCTGCGGCCACGGGCATCACCATGACCATGCTGGTGAGGAATGCTGTGAGCATGGACACCATCACGATGGAGAGTGCCACGAGCATCACCATGACCACGATGGACACTGCGGCTGCGGCCATAATCATCATGACCACCACGGCCACCACCATGCCGATGAAGTGTTCACCAGTTGGGGCAAGGAGTCTCCCGCAAAGTTCACCGCAGCCCGCATCGAGAGCATACTGACCGCCTTGGACAGCGGCGAATACGGCGCCATCCTGCGTGCCAAGGGCATGGTCCCCGCCGAGGACGGCACCTGGATCTACTTCGACTATGTGCCCGGGGAGCATGGCGTCAGGACGGGAAAGCCGGATGTCACCGGGAAATTCTGCGTAATCGGCGCACAGCTCAGAGAGGACAGGCTGGAGGAGCTGTTCCGGGCTTGACCCTGGGAAAACGGATAGTTTGAGTCGCACAGGCTGCGGAAGCGGCTGGAAGGATGCCCTGCGGAAACATTGCCCGCGGAGGGCGTCCTTGCCGGGAGCCGGGGACGGGGCCTGTGTCTGCATGAGCCCGCCAGGCCGGGCAGATGGGAGCGAAGATGAAGCCTGTATATATGATCAACGGATTTTTGGAGAGCGGCAAGACGGAGTTCATCTCCTTCACGCTGGCGCAGAATTATTTCCAGATCAAGGGGAAGACCCTGCTGATCCTCTGCGAGGAGGGGGAGAACGAGTACGACCCGGCCCTTTTGAAGAAGAGCCGCACGGAGGTGGAGCTGATTGAAAACGAGGAGGATTTCAACCCGGCCCATCTGACGGATCTGGAGAAGCTCCACAAGCCGGAGCGCATCGTCATCGAGTTCAACGGCATGTGGAATTTCAAGAACGTGAAGCTTCCCTGGTACTGGAAGACCGAGCAGCAGATCACCATGATCGACGGCTCCACATTCCCCATGTATTATACGAACATGCGTTCCCTTCTGGCAGAGATGATCCGGAAGTCGGAGATGATTGTCTTCAACCGCTGCGACACCGTGCGCGACCAGTTGAATTCCTACAAGAGGAACATCAAGGCGGTGAACCCCACCGCGGACGTGATCTTCGAGGATGCCCAGGGGGAGATAGACGAGATTTTCGAGGAAGACCTGCCCTACGACCTGAACCAGGAGACCATCGTGCTGGACAACCAGGGCTATGGCATCTGGTATCTGGACTCCATGGACCATCTGGAGCGGTACGTGGGCAAGAAGATTCAATTCGTGGCCATGGTGCTGAAGCCGGAGGAGTTCCCCGAGGGGTATTTCGTGCCCGGCCGCCTGGCCATGACCTGCTGCGCGGACGACATGTCCTTTCTGGGCTATGCCTGCAAGTTCGAGGGGGCGGGGGCCTTGAAGCAGAAGGAGTGGGTGAAGGTGACGGCCACGGTGGCGAAGGAGTACTGGGAGGACTACAAGGGGGAGGGCCCCATGCTGCACGCGGTTGCAGTGGAGAAGACGAAGGCTCCCAGGGAGGCGATCATCAGCTTCTCCTGAGGACGTAGAGAGCAGGGCAGCTCTGGGGACAGGGACATGCCCGACAGAAATATCCCCGAAGGAGAGGATTTTCGGAGATGGAAAGAAAGCATTCGGACGAGAAGGAAATTCATCAATTGAGGAACCGGTTCCGGGATCTGGCAGAAAAGTCCTTTCGGCAGGGCATCTATACCTTCACGGGCTTCCTGGGCCTGAGTGAGCAGGATGTCTTCTGGCAGGAGGCGGGAAAGCTGTCCCATGCCGGATACAGGCTGGAGGGCGGCTGCCAGGCGGCGGACAGGGTGGTGGTGCGCTTCGGGAGCCCGGAGGAGCTGGGGTACGAGGTGCAGTTCCCCATCGTCTGCGTCCATATACGGCCTCTCGCGCAGAAGTTCGCGGACGACCTGTCCCACAGGGATTTCCTGGGGGCCCTGATGAACTTAGGCATAGAGCGCAGCACCATCGGCGACATCAAGGTGGGGGAGAGGGAGGCCTATCTGTTCTGCCTGGACTCCATCGCGGGATTCATCTGCGAGAACTTAAGCCAGGTGCGGCACACCCATGTAAAGTGCAGCCTGACGGAAGGCCCGGCGGACATTCCGCAGGAGGAGCCCCTATCCGTCAGCATCCAGGTGCAGTCCTTCCGGGTGGACGCGGTGCTGGCGAAGGTCTATAACATGTCCCGGGAGAAGAGCCTGGAGCTGTTCCGGGCGGGAAAGGTATACGTAGACGGCCGCCTGTGCGGGAACAACGCACGCCAGCTCAAATGCGGGGAGACCGTGAACGCCAGGGGCTACGGAAAGTTCATGCTGGCGGGGGAACCCAGGGAGACGAAGAAGGGAAAGCTGGCTGTGGAGGTGTCTCTGTACCGCTAGCATGTGAGGAACCGAGGAGTGTATATGTATTCTTATACGATTGTGCAATGGCTGTTCTTTTTCTATTTTTACTGCTTCGTGGGGTGGTGCATCGAATCCGCCTACGTATCCGTGAGGACCAGGAAGCTGACCAACCGGGGCTTTATGAGAGGGCCTTTCCTGCCCCTGTACGGGAGCGGGGCCATCATGATGCTGGTGGTGTCCATGCCCTTCCAGGACAATATCCTCATGGTCTACGCGGCGGGCTGCGTCGGCGCTACGGTGCTGGAGTATGTCACCGGCGTCACCATGGAGGCGCTGTTCAAGGTGCGGTACTGGGACTATACCAAGAATAAATTCAACTTCCAGGGGCATATCTGCCTGGGCACCTCCCTGTCCTGGGGGTTCCTGACGATCCTCATGACAGAGGTGGTGCATGTGCCCGTGGAGCGCATGACACTCTCCATACCGGACATGACGTTGAAGGCGGTGACAGGCGTCCTCACCGTCTATATCGCGGCGGACTTCGCGCTGTCCTTCAAGGCGGCCATCGACCTGCGGGATGTGCTGGTGAAGATGGAGAAGGTCAAGGAGGAGATGGTCCATATCCAGAAGCGCCTGGATGTGGTCATCGCGCTGACCGGCCAGGAAATGGGCAACTACAGGGCGGCACTGGCCGAGAGCGCCAGCACCGCCAGGGAGGAATGGGCCGAGAGCATGGCCATGCACATAGAGGACATCCGAGCCGGCATCGAGCGGAAGCTGGAGCAGCTAAAGGCCCTGATGCCCACATGGGGCGCGGAGCAGAAGGAGGATATGGGCGAGGAGATCCTGAATCTGCGGACGAAATACGCCATCAAGCTGGAGGACAGGAAGCGCCTGGGAAGGCTAAAGGATTTCTTCCAGAGGGACCTCATCCGCTCCAACCCCGGGATGACATCCGTGAAGTTCAGGGAGGCTTTAGAGGAGCTGAAGAGGCGGACTTTCGGGAAGGAAGACTGAATGGCGTTTTGATGCATGGGACCTGCCGCTGATTTACCGGCTTCTCCGGGATGGCTTGGAAATCCCGGGGGAGCTGCGTCCGGAGCTGAGACAGCGAAATCATAAAGCAGCCCCGGAGAGGAGTGCCGTATTGTAGATATTTGTCGACGGAACGGGTATTTATACTGCTTAACGATTTCACTTGCCGTGAAACCAGACTGCATAACGCTGACTGGTTCAATCGCTTGATTGCATTAGGCAGTATTCAGCGTTATGCAGTATATGTAAAATGATGTACCTGATATCATTAGAGCAGGAAGACTACAGACAAAAAACCGCTCAGATGATTCGTTCCATTTGTCTGATTCCATAAGCCGACAGGCAGACGATCGGACGGCAAAGAGAGAATCGAAAAAACGCGGTGGGGAGAATAGAGATTGCCTGCATACGATACAGATGAAATCAGGATATCCCTCCCGGATATCTTTCAGACGATTTGGGAGCTGCGCGTCCCGGCCATATTGCTTGCGGCGATTGGCGGCATCCTTGGATTTATGTTTTCGGCCGCCCGGCCGGTTTCTTATACCACAACGGCGTCCATGATTGTGACGGCGAAGACGCCTTCCGGCCTGTATCAGGACGAAAACTCCACGCCGGGGACAGCGGATTTCGCGATAGCCCGGAATCTCTCCGCCTATGTGCAGTTCCTGGCGACTACGGATTTGGTGCTGAACCAGGTGGCGGAAGAGAGGGGAGCTTCCGGCGAAGAAGCCGAAAGCATGGTTGCTGCCCTGCAGGCAGGCATCAAGGCTTCGCAGGTTGACGGGACCACGGCCCTGGTAATCTCTCTTTCCTGGAAGGATGCGCATCAGGCGCAGGAGCTTTTGGATTCTCTCATGCAGGTGCTTCCCGGCGTGATGCTGGAACTGTTGGACATTGGGGCAGTCGATGTTGTGGACGAGGCGGGGCAGGCTAAAAGGGACAGCGGCCGGGGAGGGCAGGCTCTTTATCCGTTGATTGGAATGGCTGGGGGCTTTGCCATCATCTGTGCCATAAGTGTCATATACAGCATTCAGCATCCCAGAGTAAGGGATGAGAGAAGCCTGAAGGACTGCGGCGTGGAGCTCCTGGGCAGGATTCCGAGGCTGAAGACGAAGGATAAGGGCGAGAATGCCGCATACCTTGACGCTGTTTTTCCCATGGAAAGCCCGGCAGGAGAGGAAGGCAGGGAGCAGGGCAAGGGCAGCAGGGAATGCAGCGACGCAGAAAAGAACCGCGGTTCATATGTCCGCCTTGCAGCCGTGCTGCGCCATGAACTGGAACATGACCCGAAGAAGATAATAGCGGTGGCGTCAGCCGATTCGGGAGAGGGAAAGACCACTGTGGCATACAACCTGGCGCTTTCCATGCAGGAAACGGGCTGCAGGGTCCTTCTCCTGGACTGCGACTTACGGCACGGCTCGCTCTATCAATATGTGAAAGAGCATAAGGAGTACGATGGGGACAAAAGGGAGCCGAGGGACGGCAGTCTGAGGAAATATGTGGAGCGGCTGGACAGCGGGGTGCACACTGTCGTCGGCTTTGCGAGACAGAAAATACTTCGCGGGGAAGGAGAGCTGGCCGCGGCCATTCGGGAGCTGGCGGATGAGTATGGAGTCGTCCTGATTGACACGCCTGCCATACGGCTTTATCCGGATATGCTGCAGATGGGGAAACTGGCGGACGGAGTGCTGCTGGTGGTACGGAAGGATATTGCGACGGTGGGTGCGTTGTATGAGGCAGTGAAGGAACTGACTGCGGCGGGAATCCACATTGTCGGCGGGGTGCTGAACTGTGTTTAGACAGGCGGAGATTACGGCCATGGTTTGTTGGTGGCTATGTTTTTGGATGTCGTGGGTAGCGGAAGTCGTCCTTTCGTGTTTGTCCGGTCTGACGGGTAATGTATATGTTCGGTGATTAAATCTTGCACACAAACCGGATAAACGGCATGACTTGCTGTGTATTATGGCTGGCAGGAATTAAATGACGTTTATATGAGATATTAAAAAGGCCGGATAGAAACTGGATTTAACTGTTTCTGTATCTGGCTTTCTTTTTTCTCTATTAACAAAAATGAGGCAGAAGATTCTCGATCGGGTGCTGGCGGGTCAGCTGGTACAACAGGAAAAATGGAGATATCTTAAAGAAATCTTAAACAATTCCCCTGTTTTTTGTTAATCGCTGTTTTGTTAGAATGGGGTTCATGAGGATCATGATTTTCATACTGTAGACCGCCGAAATATACTGTGGGAAAATGAACAAAAGTATCTTGTCGACGGTCTGCAGTCGGGACTCGCGGCAAGTTTTGCTGGCGTGAAGTATCTATTGAGGGAAGGGCATGCGGCTATGTACAACATTTTGATCTGTGACGATGAGCGGGATATCGTGAATGCGCTGAAGATTTATCTGAATGACGCCAACTACGCGCTGTTCGAGGCATTCGACGGCAGGGAGGCGCTGAAGATCGTGGGGGAGCGGGACATCCACCTGGTGCTGATGGACATCATGATGCCGGAGATGGACGGCATCGAGGCCATGGTGAAGATCCGGGAGAGGAGCAATGTGCCCGTGATCCTGCTGACGGCCAAGTCCGAGGACGCGGACAAGATTCTGGGGCTGACGGTGGGGGCGGACGATTATATCACCAAGCCCTTCAATCCGGTGGAGGTGTCCGCCAGGGTGCGCTCCCAGTTGCGCAGGTACATGCAGCTTGGCGCCGGGAGCATGCGCCAGGAGGTGCTGCGCTGCGGGGGAATCGAGTTGGACGACACGGAGAAGAAGGTGCTGCTGGATGGGGAAGAGGTGGCGCTGACACCCACGGAATATGAGATTTTAAAGCTCCTGATGCAGCATCCGGGCAAGGTCTTCTCGCCCAGGGAAATCTATCAGAAGATATGGAACGACCTGCCCTACGGCAGCGAGAACACGGTGGCGGTGCATATTCGGCATATCCGGGAGAAACTGGAGATCAATCCGGCGGAGCCCAGGTATCTGAAGGTGGTGTGGGGGCAGGGCTATAAGTGCGAGAAGTTCTGTTGAGGACAGCATTGCGGACGCGGGCGGTATGGCAGGACGCGCGGCAATGTCCCCGGGGGACGCATGGGGCAGCGGGACGGCTTTTTTGGAAGCTGCCGGGGAGCCGGGAGCGGCTTTTGTGGGATAGGCCCCTGGCCGGGATAGAGGAGGAGCGTATATGGAAGAGCAAAACAGGATAGAGGACAGTATGGAAGAGATGGAGACGGAAGAGAGGGGGACGGAACAGGCGAGAGAATGGCTTGAGACAGACCCGGAGGCAGAAGGGGAAGCGGAAGGAATAGACAGGAAAACGGTGAAATATAAACGAAAAAAAGATAATCCCCGAACAGGAAAAGATATGTGGAATCAGGACAGTGGAAAGAGCGGCAGATTCCGCCTGACAGGCTGTCTGGGGGCGAAGATTGTCGCTTTTTTCCTGCTGGCCCTGTCGGGAATCATCGGTTTCTGGGGGCTGATAGGCTGCGTCTATATGGCGGAGTCCGGATTTTATGAGGGAAGCCTGACGGATGTGCTGGGCAGAGAGCTCCAAAGCCCCAGCAGCACGGCGATGTTTGAGGTGGTCGGGTATATCGAGCAGGGCGATATCATGGAAGCGACGGCCTACTGCAGGGAGCGGAACGTCGGTGTGGAACTGATTCAGGAGGACGCGGAGGGGAAGGAAAGGATCGTCTGGAGCACATGGGACGGAGATGATACGAAATATATGACAGAGATGTATCTGAGGCTGGAGCTGCGGCAGGATAAGGTCTCGGTGGACGGGGCCAGGCTGCAGGACGGTGAGGAGTATCTGGTCCGGGCCCATGTGGATTCCAGCTTTCCCATAGAGGACAATTTCCGCAGACTGGCCGAGACGGTCACCAGGGTATACGATGCCAGGTTCGTGCTGATCGGTGTGACGGCAGCGGCCATCTTCCTCTGTATCCTGCTGTTCGTGTTCCTGATGTGCGGCGCGGGACATCAGAACGGACGGGAGGGCGTCGTGCCCGGGGTGCTGGCGGCGATACCGCTTGACGTGCTGACCCTCGTATTTGGCTTCGGGACAGTTCTGGTGGGCTTTGCGGGGCTGAATGTGGCGAGGAACCTGAGTACCGTGACGGAAATGGTGGCGCTCTCTTTGATGGGCTCGCTGCTGGCAGTCTGGGGGACGATGTACTGCATGGAAGTCGCCGTGCGCCTGAAGCGGGGAAAGTGCTTCCGCTACAGCGTGATTTACTGGGTGCTCCGGGGGTGCTTCCGGGCGTGCCGGTTCCTGGGGAGAGGGTTCCTGTCGCTGCTGCGGGACCTGCCGCTGGTGCTGACAGTAGTGGCTGCCTATCTGGGGCTGTGCATGCTGGAGCTCATCATCCTTATAATGGCCAGCAGGGCAGGAGAGATGGCCAGTGTGCTGTGGCTTATGGAAAAGGCGGCGCTGTTCGTGGTCGTGGTGTATGTGGCGCTGGCCTGCCGGAAGCTTCTGAAGGCGGGAGAGGCGCTGGCCGAGGGGCAGGGGGATTACAAGGTGGACACTTCCCGGCTGGTCTGGGGCTTTAAGGAGCACGGGGAGGATCTGAACAGCCTGGGCCAGGGAATCTCCAGGGCCGTGGCGGAGCGCATGCGCAGCGAGCGCCTGAAGACGGAGCTGATCACCAATGTGTCCCATGATTTGAAGACACCGCTGACTTCAATCATCAATTATGCGGATTTGATTTGGGAGGAGGCCGCAGGGGGCGGAATGCGTGGCGCCGGAATGAACAATGTCCACAGGGGTTCCCGGGAGGATGGCGTTGGGAGCATCGGGAAAGAGGAAGAGGGCTCCGTGGATGCAGGGAGCGGAAAAGCCTGCGGCCGGGAGGGACAGGACGGCCAGGGAGCCGGCGCGGAAGAGCAGCACGGGAAAGCGGTGGGCGGCCACGTTCCGGACATGTCCAGAGTCACGGAATATGCGGAGGTGCTGCTGCGCCAGTCCAGGCGGCTGAAGAAGCTGCTGGAGGATCTGCTGGAGGCTTCCAAGGCCACCACGGGGAACCTGGAGGTGAACCTGGAGCCCTGCGAAGTGGGGGTGCTCCTCTCCCAGGCGGTGGGCGAGTACCAGCAGAGGATGGAGGAGAAGCGGCTGAATCTGATTGTGCGCCAGCCTGAGGAGACAGACCGCATCATGGCGGACGGACGGCATCTGTGGCGGGTGTTCGACAATCTGTTGAATAATATCTGTAAATACGCGCAGGAGGATTCCAGGGTGTACTTAAGCGTGGAGGAGCGGGAGGGGGACGTGACGATCATCTTCCGGAATATGTCCAAATATCCGCTGGACATCTCCACGGAGGAGCTGGAGGAGCGGTTCGTGCGGGGCGACAGATCCAGGCATATGGAGGGCAACGGCCTGGGCCTGTCCATCGCAAAGAGCCTGGTGGAGCTCCAGGGCGGCAGGATGGAGATTACGATTGACGGGGATCTGTTCAAGGTGACGCTGCGGTTTGGGGCAATCTGACATCAATTTTATCCCAAGGCATCCCCGAATGCCTGTGAGGGCAATTTATACTGCGCACCGTTTAAATTTGCAGTACAACCCGACTGCAGACCGCCAGCCAGGTACTTTCCCGGGGACACCACTGTAAATCCTGGCGGTCTGCAGTATAAGATAGCCAAAAAAGGATAGAGTAAGTTCAAATGACCTTGTAGAGAGGAGGTATCCTTTCTATGAGGTCATTTTGATTCATTTCACATCAGCTCAATCATCTTCAAAATCTTCTAATGTGACAGGCGTAATATATTGCCCATATTACTCTTGCGCCACAAAAGGGAATGTGTTACAATTTGTAGGGGCAATATATTATTCCTAATCCTGGCATTATGCGGAGCAGAAGGCCATCTTCATTACAGGAAATAATGTTCTGATAAGGTATGGACAGGAAAATATGGAAAGCCCTGGGAATGCCGGAGAAAAGGGAAGGATGGAGGATGCACAAATGAATATGACGGATATGATATTGAAAGGGATAATGAAGCTCGGGCTGGAGAGGAAGATGCGGGAAACATCACAGGCAATTAAAAAAGAGGCAAATCTTCCGGAGCGGGATTGGGCTCCCTATATACAGGAGAAGAGAGTATATCCGACAGAAGTGCAGACAGTGATAGAGGCGCCCAATGAAGACCATGCTGCGTTGTATGATGAAGATTTGGAAATAATCGAGGAAGAAATGGGCAGGTCCCTGAAACTGATTGACAGCATGGTTCCGCATTACCGCCCGATAAATTGGCTGGGCGAGAGGACGATTGAGCTGATAAAGAAAGAACCGAGGTATACCATTGCTTCTACAGATAGAAAAATGAAGCCAGGAGTCGATATGGACTATCTTGGTACAAAGCTGTATCTTGTGGGGGATTATCTTTATGAGGGAAAAAGCGATGTGGATCTGGCGCTGACTACACAGGTGGCGTATAATTCATATGAGACGCTGCTGGAAGAAAGTGAAAAGTATGTGCGGATTGCAAAGAAAGGAAAAGCGGGGGAGAAAAGGGGAAAACCTCTGAAACAGATGTATATATCATAAACAGCAAAGGTGTGTTTGTCTGTGAAGTGAAGAATTATGGAAGAAGCGGGCAGACGCTTGTGATACCGGATACAGGCGACTGGGAAATCTATGAGGAAGACAAGTTCCTGAAGAGCAAGCCGTCAGCATTTGTACAGAATGAAAGACATTGTAATGCGACAGCAGCATTTATAAAGGAGCATCTCGGAATACAAGTCCCCATCATTCCGGTCGTAATCATTGCGAATGATGAAGTCGCCATTGACAGGCAGACACAGAATGCCGTCATCAGAGCTGGTGATATCTATAGCTTTGTAGAGAACTGGCAGGATGCGGTTGATTACAGGACACAGAGACAGATCGTGCAGGCCTTCGAAGAAAATATGCTGGATGTAAATGATTTCCCTGTGAAATTGAACAGAGACAGGGCGGGATACCTTAACAGCGTGATTGAAGAGCTGGTGCCTTATCTGCAAGCCAACGAGAAGATTGCTGTAGAACTGACAAAAATGCATGCACAGGGCATGACATTCTCTAAAATACTGATGATGATAATAGCGGTTCTATGTATGATACCTGCAATAGATTCTGGGATTTTGGGGATAGGCTTTGTTGTATGCTGCCTGCTCATTGTCTACTGTGCCAGAAGTACATTGGCGACTATATTGGGATGTGTGTCTTTAGTGTGCCTTATAGCCGTGTTTCTGACAGAGTCGCCTGCATTTTTGGCGGTAGCGATTATCGGGACAGTAATAAGCGGGAGAATGACATTCAAGTGAATATAGTCGGTAAAAGACCATGTTTTTAAAGGAAGGAGGGCAGGAACAAAAAGATTTTATAATTATATAGAAAAAGGAGAAAACAGGAGATGAAAAACAAAAACAACAGAAAAGGGTTCGGAAATATCATATCAATACTAGCGGCAATGCTGCTGACCGCTTCGATGTCGATTACAGCGCTGGCAGATGGAATATTTGCAGGGGACATTACGATTACAGATGTAGCCGCAGGGTATGAATATAAGGTTTATGAGGTCCTTGACAACATTGCGGCAGGTGGTGAGGCATCCATATTTATGGCAACGGATAGCTGGAAAGAGTTCCTTGAGACAAATGAAAATGCTGTGGTGATGCTGGTGCCAGTAGAAAATGATGGGAGCTATCCCATGGCGGATGGACAAAGCGTCCTCTACACGGTCAATACGGAATCTGATAAGGCAGTCAGACAAGCCTTTGCGGAGGATGTGCTTCAATATGCAGCGGAAAAGGGGATAGAAGCCACGGAAAGCAGGACGGCGGAGGAGGGAGACAGCGAGGTGGCTTTTACAGAGCTGATGCTGGGGATTTATGTGATCGACACGGCAGGCAAAGCAAGGGTGACAGTCATGTGGGATATGGAATGGCAGTCAGAAATCAAGGAAAGCTATAAACCGGAGGACAAAGCCGCAGATACCGGCACAGTTGCCGGGGAAAACCCAGAAATACAGGAAGAACAGGGAGAATCCGAAAGCGTTACTGAAGAATCCGTTGCTGAGGAAGATGCGGTGACAGATTCGCAAAATGCAGAGGCAGCAGAGGCAGAAAGCGCAGAGCGTGTTGTGGAATCCCCCTTGCCTGCAGAGGAGGCTCCAAAAGGAAATAGCAGCATCTATGTCATCATCGTGGCGATGGCTGCTGTGTTGGCTGCAGCAGTAGCGATCTTTCTTATAAAAAAGAAGAAATAGAAAAACAGGCAATTTCTTTGGTGGAGATGCTCAGGAGATAAGGCTAAAGTGGAAAGGAAATGGAAGCGAGCAATGAGTCAAGCGGCCGTGCTTGCACGACGTACCCCGTTGCTTGCAGCGGGGTATTTGATTTTACAAAGAAATAGGTCAAACACCGAGAGGCGCAATCCAAAAGGGGCTTGTTTTCAGACAGAGATCTATGGTATGATGGCCTTATATGGTTTTGCCGAAGGGCAATTCGGGCTTCGGCTCCGGAAAACCGTAATCTATATATGCAGCGATTAAATCTTGCCCAAAACCGGATAAATGGCATGACCAGCTGTGCTATGTGGCTTGCAGGAATTAAATGCCGTTTATATATTATGAGAGAAAGGTTGGTACAGTTATGGGAAAAGCAAAGGTCTATTTTACCAGAGAAATCACCCCTCAGGCCATGGTGCGCATGTATGAGGCCATGGGCGTGGATCTGCCCGGAAAGGTGGCGGTGAAGCTCCACTCCGGCGAGGTAGGGAACCAGAACTTCCTGCGGCCGGACTTCATGAAGCCCGCGGTGGAGCGGGTGAAGGGCACCATCGTGGAGTGCAACACGGCCTATGAGGGCGCGCGCAATACCACGGAGGCCCACAAGAACACCATGAAGCTCCACGGCTGGACGGACATCGCCCCGGTGGACATCCTGGACGAGGACGGGGAGCTGGAGCTGGCCATACCGGAGGGCCTGAAGATCAAGAAGAACTTCGTGGGCGACCGCATGAAGAACTACGACTCCATGCTGGTGCTGTCCCATTTCAAGGGCCATCCCATGGGCGGATTCGGCGGGGCTTTGAAGAACATCTCCATCGGCCTGGCCTCCTCCTATGGCAAGGCCTACATCCACGGCGTGGGGGACACGGATAACTTCTGGAATTCCGACCATGACTCCTTCCTGGAATCCATGGCGGATGCCTGCAAGTCCATCGTGGATTATTTCGGAGACAAAATCGTCTTCATCAATGTGATGAAGAACATGTCCGTGGACTGCGACTGCTGCGCCGTGGCGGAGGATCCTGCCATGGGAGACATCGGCATCCTGGCCAGCACGGATCCGGTGGCGCTGGATCAGGCCTGCCTTGATTTGGTGTACGCCTCCGATGACCCGGGCAGAGACCACCTGCTGGAGCGCATCGAATCCAGGAACGGCGTCCACACTGTGGAGGCCGCAGAGAAGCTCGGAATCGGCGGCAGGGAGTATGAGCTGGTGGAGATGTAGAGGAATCCGCCGCGGGTGAAACAGCAGCACGGAAAGCGCCTTTTTCGGCTTTCCGTGCAGACTTTCTCCGCTTGTTTTCTCCAGCAGCGAGACAGGGAGAGGAACAGGAATCCCGCTGCAAAAGGCGGATGCCGCCATCGCAGGATGCGGATTCCCGATATGGCACTCATGGCGAACGGCCGCCGGGGAGACCGGGGCCATGAAGCCTGCCATGTTATGGAATCTACGTCCACTTGGCCGAGGACATGTATTTCTCCTCGCAGTACTTGCAGCGGTATACCTCGCTCTTTGCGTCCGCCAGGCAGAAGATATGGGGCAGCTCCTGCTCGATGGAGGTGATGCATCTGGGATTGTGGCAGCGGATGACATTCTTGATCTGCCTGGGCAGCGTCAGCTCCTTCTTTTCCACGATCTCCCCGTTCTTGATGACATTGACGGTGATATTGTGGTCGATAAAGGCCAGCACGTCCAGATCCAGCATGTCGATGTCGCATTCCACTTTCAGGATGTCCTTTTTGTCCATTTTGTCGCTTCTGGCGTTCTTGATGATGGCTACGGTGCAGTCCAGCTTGTCCAACTGGAGATGCTCGTAGATTTCCAGGCTCCTTCCGGCCTTGATGTGGTCCAGCACGAAGCCCTCTTCGATTTTTCCTACATTCAGCATATGTCGATCCTTTCTGTGCGCTACGCTTCGATTTCCAGCAGTGTCAGTATCAGGGCCATCCGCACGTAGACGCCGTACTTGGCCTGCCTGAAATAGGCCGCCCTGGGGTCGGAGTCCACCTCCACGGATATCTCGTTGACCCTGGGGAGGGGATGGAGTACCAGCATCTCCGGCTTCGCCAGGGCCATCTTGTCCATGTTCAGGATATAGAAATCCTTCAGTCTGACATAGTCCTCCTCGTTGAAGAAGCGCTCCTTCTGGACCCTGGTCATGTACAGGAGGTCCAACTGGGGCATCACGTCCTCCAGCCGGATGACCTCCTCGTAGGGAATGTCTTTTGCCTTCAGCATCTCCGTGATATAGTCCGGCACCCGCAGCTCCTCCGGAGAGATGAACACGAAGCGGATATCGCTGTAGCGCACCAGGGCGTTGATCAGGGAGTGGACGGTGCGGCCGAATTTCAGGTCTCCGCACAGGCCGATGGTGAAGCCGCCCAGAGCCCCTTTCATGCTGCGGATGGTCAGGAGATCCGTCAGGGTCTGAGTGGGGTGCTGATGGCCCCCGTCCCCTGCGTTGATGACGGGGATCAGGGATTTCTCCGCGGCCACCATGGGAGCGCCCTCCTTGGGATGGCGCATGGCGCAGATGTCCGCGTAGCAGGAGATGACGCGGATGGTGTCGGACACGCTCTCGCCCTTGGAGGCGGAGGAGGAGGCCGCGTCGGAGAAGCCGATGACGCGCCCGCCCAGCCGGGTCATGGCGGATTCAAAGCTTAGGCGCGTGCGGGTGCTGGGCTCGTAGAAGCAGGTGGCCAGAATCCGGCCATCGCAGGCGTGGGCATACTTGACGGGATTCCATTCAATATCGTTTGCCAGGTCGAAGAGCATGTCAAGCTCCTCCGTGGTGAAGTCCAGAGGACTCATCAGATGTCGCATAGCTAACCTCATTTCTGCGCTGCCGTGTCTTTCAGGGCGCTGCTGCAGGGGCCGTGCTTCGGCATTTCCGGTGGGCGCCAGCGCTTCGGGGCGGAGGGCAGCGCGCATAAGCCCGCCCCGAAAAAGGAGTCGAAGAGTTTTGCCTCTTCGACTCCTGCTTATGATTGATAGGATAATAAATCTTCTACCGCCTTGCGTCTGGGAGCGGCGGGAGATTCCGCGGGATATCCAATGGGAATGAGAGCCACCAGCTCTCTGTCCTCGGGGAGCTCCAGCAGCTTCGTCGCCTCTTCTTCATCGAACAGTCCCATGATGACGGTGCCAAGGCCCTGCTCGAAAGCTGCCAGGCAGAACGCCTCTCCGGCTACGCCCGCGTCATACATCTGCCATCTGTCGCCCTTAGGGGTGGAGAAGGAACCGTCCCTCTCATAACCGCTGCGGCCCTTGATGATGGTGACGGCTATGACCATGGGGGCATCGTCCATGATTTTCCCGTTGCCGGGAAAGATAGCGGTGCACTTGGCCAGAGCGGCCTTTTTCTCGCCCTCTACCGCGATATAGCGGACAATCTGAGTATGCTTCCAGCTTGGGGCGTAGGACGCTGTCTCCACAATCTGCGCCAGCAGCTCATGGGATACGGGCTGATCGGTGAACTTGCGGATGCTTCTGCGGCCTCTGATACATTCATTTGCAGTCATGCGTGAACCTCCTTATTAAAATCGCTGCGCGATGGCACTGAAAGGGTAAAGTCCCTTCGACGTTTTGCCACAATCCTTTTGTTCTATGATACCATGTCCGGAGAAGAGTTTCAAGTTTTTAACGGTTGTATTTTGGAAAAAAATCCTCTATACTAGTGAGGGAAGGGCCCGCAGGGGGATTTTGCCGGAGGCGGGACAGGAAAGGACGGTACACAGGATGGAATATGTAGAAAGAAAGAGATGGATGTTTCTGGGGCTTCCCTTTACCTTTACAAAGTATACGGTGAAAGAGGATATGATCACGGTGGCGGAGGGGTTCTTCAGGACAGTGGAGAACGACTGCTATATGTACAAGGTGCAGGACGTGACCCACAGCGCCAGCCTGGGAGAGAAGCTGTTCGGGCTGGGCACGGTGATCTGCTATACGGGCGATACGACCCATCCCCAACTGATGCTGCAGCATATCAGGCGTTCCAGGGAGATCAAGGATTTCATCCTGCGGGAATCCGAGGAGGCCAGGCTGAAGAGGCGCACGGTGAACATGCTGGATATCGGGTCGGACGGTGTGGACGACATGGACAATATGGACGACTGAGGGGCGTGTGACTGAGGGGCGTGTATTTCGGCGGAGGACGCGCGGGAATCCCGGCACAAAAGTGTGGGCATCCCAGCGCAGAGGCGCGGGAATCCCGGCGGATTAGGCAGGGAAGGCACATGCGGGACTACGGCTATGTCTTGGATTGGCTCCCGGAGAGCAGTTGTTCATAGAGCAGCCCCACGCAGAACCAGTAGGGGGCGAAGTCCAGGCGGATGACGCGCCCTATGTTCCAGCGGCTGCGCCGGTAGTCCCAGGGACATGCTTTGCGGCGTGACAGCAGGAGGCCGGAGAGGTACTCCATGGAGAAGATTATCCCCATATAGGTCAGGCCTCTGGCCAGGGCGGATTTCCCCCGGAGCAGGCGGCTGACAGGGGACAGGAGGGCGGCGCTGCCGTAGATGGGGAACATCCAGAGCGAGGTGTGCCCCTTTAAAGTCATGTCCCGGCGGCGCAGGGCGTCCATGGAAGTGAAGAGGATTTCCAGGCACCAGCCGATCAGGCCGCATTTGAGGAAGTTCTTCGCAAAATTCGTCAGGCATTGTTTCATGTGGGATGCTCCTTCTGGGTTGGCTGTGTATGGGCGTCCGTATCAGTATGCCTTGGAAAGGATGAAAATATTCGGGAAGAGGGGACGATTGGCAGATGAACTATAAGGAAGCGCTGGACTATATGCAGCAGATAGGGCAGTACGGCATCTCGCCGGGCCTGGACAGCATCCGGCAGCTTGTGGGGCGGCTGGGCAATCCCCAGAAAGGAATGCGGTACGTCCATGTGGCAGGCACCAACGGCAAGGGCTCCGTGTGCGCCTATGTGTCGTCCGTGCTGCAGCGGGGCGGATACCGGGTGGGGAAGTATACCTCCCCCGCTGTGGTGGACGACCGAGAGGAGATCCAGGTAAACGGCAGCTACATCCCAAAGGCGGCGGTGGGGCGGCATATGGAGCGGATAAAGGCCGTGTGTGACGAAATGGCCGGGGAAGGACTGCCCCATCCCACGCCCTTTGAGGTGAAGACAGCCATGGCGTTTCTGCATTTCCGGGAGAAGAAATGTGATATCGTGGTGCTGGAGACCGGGATGGGAGGGCTGTTAGATGCGACTAACATAGTGGAGGACACCTGCGTGGCGGTGCTGACCTCCATCAGCGCAGACCACATGGGCTTCCTGGGGAAGACCCTGCCGGAAATCGCCGTCCAGAAAGCGGGCATCATCAAGCGGGGCTGCCATGTGGTGACCGCTGCGCAGACGCCGGAGGTCATGGAGGTGCTCGTCGGGAAGGCCGCCGATGCGGGATGTCCTCTGACAGTGGCCGACGGGAGGGCAGCGGAGCATGTGCACCCGGGCCTGGAGAAGCAGAGATTCGACTATAAGGACTGGAAAAAGCTGGAGATCGCTCTGGCGGGGCAGTACCAGATAGAGAACGCGGTGACGGCCCTGGAGGCGCTGAAAGCCCTTGGCGGACTTGGATTTCCGGTGCAGGAGGAGAAGCTCCGGGAGGGCATGGCCCAGGCCCGCTGGCCCGGGCGCTTCACGGTAGCGGGCAGGAAGCCCTGCTTCATCCTGGACGGAGCCCACAATGAGGACGCTGCCGGGAAGCTGGCCCGGTCCCTGGAAGCCTGCTTCCCCGGCAGGAGGATTCTCTATATCATGGGGATGCTGCGGGACAAAGAGTATGAGAAGATAATCGGGCTGACCCACAGCCTGGCCGACCAGATCATCACGGTGACGCCGCCGGGGAACCCAAGGGCCATGCCGGCCTATGAGCTGGCCGCCGCGGTGGCGCAGGTGCATGAGAAGGTGACCGCGGCGGACAGCCTGGAAGAGGCGGTGGAGATGGCCCGTCTCCTGGCGGATAAGGAGGACGTCATCGTGGCTTTCGGCTCCCTGTCCTACCTGGGCAGGATGCTGGAGATTGTCGGAGGTTGACGCGAAGCGGAGGTACACCAGATGGCATATACGGATATCCTGTTCCTGTTTTTATTCCTGCCGATATCGTTATTATTATACTACATCTGCAAAGAAAGGCTCCGGAAATATGTTCTGTTGGCACTGAGCATCGTGTTCTATGCCTGCGGCTCCTTTGTGCATCTGGCGCTGGTGCTGGTGTCCGTGGGGATAAATATTCTGCTGGGCCGGGCCATGGACGGGCAGCGGGAACGGGCGGCGCTGAAAAAGGGAATCCTGGGAATCGGGGTGCTGTATAATGTCTCCATCCTGCTGTACTATAAGTACACGGATTTCCTGCTGCTGACAGTGGGGCGCGTGACAGGCGCGGACGTGGCGCTGAAGAACCTGATCCTGCCCATGGGGCTGTCCTTTTTGACCTTCAGGGCCATATCTTATCTGGCGGACATCTATCATGGCAGCATTGCGCCCCGGGGAAATATGGCGGATGGGGCGCTGTATCTGCTGTTCTTCCCCCAGATACAGTCAGGGCCTTTGGCGAGATACAGCGACATGCAGGCGGACGGGGAGGCGCCGCGCGCAGGCTTCCTGAAGACGGAGGGCTTTTCGGAGGGATGCTACAGGTTCATCACAGGCTTCAACAAGAAGATACTGCTGGCGAATACGCTGTCCAACATCACCTCGGAGACCTTCGCGGTGGGAGCCCGCATGTCCACGGCATACGCCTGGCTGGGGGCAGTGTGCTATTCCCTGCAGCTCTACTTCGATTTTTCGGGCTATTCAGATATGGCGATCGGGGTGGGCATGATGCTGGGCTACCGATGTCCGGAAAATTTCCGCTATCCCTATATGACGGAATCCGTGTCCCGGTTCTGGAGGAGATGGCACATCACGCTGGGAGCGTGGTTCCGGGATTATGTATATATACCGCTGGGAGGCTCCCGGGCAAAAAAGCGCAGCCGCTGTTATCTGAACCTTCTCGCGGTGTGGGCGCTGACTGGATTATGGCATGGGGCCAGTTGGAACTTCCTGTTCTGGGGGCTGGGATATTTCCTGGCGATCTGGTTCGAGAGGGTGACGGGATGGCCGGAAAAGTTCAGGTCAAAGGCGGGAAAGTGTCTGTACCGCGCCGGGGTGCTGCTGTTCATCAACTTTCAGTGGGTCATCTTCCGGGCCGAGGGGCTGCGGGAAGGTCTGCGGTATATCAGGAACATGCTGCGCTTTGCGGCTGACCCGTTGGCGGATGCCAGGGCGATGTTCCTGTTGAGGGACTATCTGGCGTTCATCCTGGCGGCGGTCATATTCTGCTTTCCCGTTGTGCCATGGCTGGAAAAGTGCCTGGCGCGGCGGAAGGCGACCGCAGCGGCGTGGGAGATGGCGGTGGTCCTGGTCAATGGATTCCTGCTGGTCTGGGCGGTATCCTTTGTGGTGGCGGGACGGAACAATCCGTTCGTATATGCGAACTTCTAGGAGGCTTACATATGACGGTTACAGGGTACGGGAAGAAGACGCTGGCCATATGGTTCCTGTTGATGCTGGCTGCGGCCTGGGTCAGCAGCGACTCCTACACCATGTTGGGGGAGATCTGCGGATATCTGAGGCAGCAGGCTGCGGGCGGGTCTGTGGAGGCTGCCGCGATGCCGGATCAGGAGAGCTTCGTGACCATGGAAAGTCTGGAGACGAAGTATGCCGCATCCCTGAAGCAGCAGCCCATGCTGATAGAGCTCAACGGAATCATGGCAAAGAAGCTTAAGATGCAGGGGTACTACGGCGGCATAGGCATATATGTGACAGGGGACGGCTATATCGTCACTGCCTACGGGCCTGCATCCACGGACTATGAATATGAAGAGATTATGTCGTTCAAGAATTATCTGGATGAAAAGGGAATCCATCTCATATATGTAAATAAGCCCATAAAATACTTGGACGACGATCTGTTCAGGGACGCTTTCGGGATAGAGAGCTATGGAAACCGGAATGCCGATCTGCTGCTGCGGCGGATAGCCGGGGCCGGGGTCGATGTGATCGATTTAAGGGACAAGATCCTGGAGGACGGGCTGGACATCTACGATATGTTCTACCGCACCGACCACCACTGGAAGACCTGGAGCGGCCTGTGGGCAGCGGGGAAGATAGCGGCGGGCCTGAACGAATGCTGCGGCTATGACATCGACCTTTCCCTCTATGACGAATCCCGCTATACCTTTACGGACTGGGAAGCCTGCTGGCTGGGGGAGCAGGGAAGAGTGGTGGGGGCAAGCTATGTGGGGCTGGACGACTACAGCGAGATCAAGCCCGGGTTCGAGACGGACATTTCCTTCAAAATGCCGGAGGGATTCCGACATGGGAGCTTTGATGACTACATAGACGAGAGCATGTACGATTTGGAGCTGGATGTGTATGAGGCGCCCAGCTGGCACTATTCCTATGCGATGACGGATGTGGTGAACCATGATGCCACCTATGGGAAGATACTTGTGCTGGGGGACTCCTATGACCATGTGCTGGTCCCGTTCCTCTCATTGGGCGTCTCCGAGGTGAATGTGCTTGCGCTGCGGCATTTTGAGGGAAGCCTGAGGGATTATATCGCCGCGGGTGACTACGATACGGTCTTGATATGCTATACAGAGTTCATGATAGGTGCGCATGACGATCCACAGTCGGCGAATTACAGGATGTTCACTTTTGAGTGAGGATTTTTGCACTGCCGGGGATTGGCGCAGGGAGGGATGGATAGAAATGATAGATGAGGGCAAAATCAAAGAGGCGGTCCGGCTCCTGCTGGAGGGAATCGGGGAGGATCCTGACAGGGAGGGACTGGCCGAGACGCCGGACAGAGTGGCCAGGATGTACGGGGAGCTGTTCT
>OFFF01000382.1_pt1 | contig 34261 bp, 24 predicted proteins | sample 1521301 | NCBI WGS metagenome assembly OFFF01 (sample SAMEA3504101, study PRJEB24116) | mouse gut metagenome | biome: mouse gut; feature: mouse-associated habitat; material: faeces | place: Denmark | collected 2011
CGTCCACGGCATAGACCCGGCCAGCTTCATGGTGGTCACAAGGGTCAGCGAGGTGCGGGGACGGGGCTTTACCATGGATAAGAACGCATTGTAGGGGATGGGCTCCGAAAGGACTCCGAAGCGGGAGAAAGATATTGCAACAGGCCCCCCGTTTATGATATAATGACAATAATTGCCACACATTTGGAAACAAGGCAATCCGCTGGCTGCCGCCAGAGGTCTGTGTGGCTTTTTGTGCGTCTTAGTTTTATCTGTAACGATCTGAGACTCAGTATGCCTGACCTGAAAGACACTATAAAATCAATGTTCCAGGTAATTTCGGCTCTGCCGGGGCATACCTGACAGGAAGCGCTGCAGTTCGACGCGGATTGTCGGCAGGCCGGAAGCCTGTAGAATTTACGTGGAAAAGACGCTCCAAAAAGCTGCCCGGAAGCTGCGGAATCAGCGGCAAAGGTTTCCGAAACAGGAAGAAACGGAAAAGATATGGAGTGTGCGAAAATGGAAGGAAATGATGTAAAAAAAGGACGGAAAAACAAACGGATCGGCCGGAAGGTTGGGAACCTGGTGGCCCTGATGCTGGCGGTGAGCATAACCGTGGTGGTGGTGCTCTGTGTATGGATGTTCTACCGGCTTACCATGTCCATGATGGAGGATGTGTGCGTAAGCGGAACCAACGTGCTGGCCTATGAACTGGCAGATTACGACGGGCCGGAGGACAGGACGGCGCTTCTGGACGCCCTCAGCGAACAGATGGGCTGTGAATTCACCATATTCCATGGGAACGAAAGGGCCTATACCACGATTCAGCAGGACGGGCAGCGGGCCGTGGGCACCAGGCTTTCCGACGAGCTGTCCAGAATCGTGCTGGAACAGGGACAGACCTATGTGGGCAAGGCGTCCATTCTGGGGGAGGACCATCTGTGCTCCTATGTCCCTACAAAGGATGGGGACGGCAAGGTTGACGGGCTGATTTTTGCCGGGATTTCCATGGCGGATGTGAACAGGCAGGTCACATTTACGGTATATTTGTCATGTATTATCGGAATTGCGCTTATCATCGCGGGAATCTTCGTGGTGGGCGCTTACATCAAGCGGACGGTCTCCAAACCGCTCTTTCGCCTGACCGTGCTGGCGGAGACGCTGGAACAGGGGAATCTGGGCCTGGAGATGGGCCAGAACATGGAGGTCTCTATTCATTCCAACGATGAGATCGGCATCCTGGCCCAGAGCTTTGACCAGACCATCGGCCGTCTGCGCAATTACATCGGGGAGATTTCCCATATGCTGGAATCCATCGCGGAGGGGGATCTGACAGTGCAGATCAACCAGGAGTATGTGGGGGACTTCGCCAGGATCCGCAGCTCCCTGAACGACATCCTTGAGAAGCTCGACAAGACCATAGGCCAGATTGTTGTCAGCTCCGAGAGCGTTTCCGGCGGGGCGGCCCAGATGTCCGCCGCGGCCCAGGGACTGAGCCAGGGCTCCGTGGAGCAGACCGGTGCCGTGGAGGAGCTGGAGAGCACCATGGAGGAAGTTGCGGGCAGAATCAAGCAGACCGCGGACAATGCGGGCCAGGTTCAGGAGCAGGCCGGGGAAATGGGCCGGCAGCTGATTGAGAGCAACCAGAAGATGCAGGAAATGGTAGTCGCCATGGAGAAAATCAACAGCAGCTCCGGCGAAATCGGAAAGATCATCAAGGCCATAGAGGATATCGCGTTCCAGACCAATATCCTGGCCCTGAACGCCTCTGTGGAGGCCGCCCGGGCAGGAGAGGCCGGCAAGGGCTTCGCGGTGGTCTCCGGGGAAGTCCGCAGCCTTGCGGGCAAGACGGCGGAGGCTTCCAAGACCACGGCGGCCCTGATCGAGCGCTCCATCGCGGCTGTGGAAGAGGGGGCTTTGATTGCGGATGCCACGGCGCTGCAGCTGGAAGGCGCGGTCGTGCAGGCCCAGGGTATCGTAGGGACCATCAACAATATCGCCGACGATGCCAGGACCCAGGCGGAGGCTATGGAACAGATACAGAGCCAGATCGGCCAGATCGCCAGCGTGGCCCAGAACAATTCCGCCACGGCCCAGGAGAGCTCCGCTACCAGCGAAGAACTCAGCGACCAGGCCGGCCTGCTCAGGCAGCTGGTGAAGACCTTCCGGCTCCGCAGAGGACAGTGACGGCCTTCGAACATTCTGTAGAGTTCATATGTATGTGGAGAAAATCTAAGCTGCACCTGGAAGAATGGAGCTGTCGCATGGAGCCTGAATAGACAGGACATGACAGGCCCTCAGAATGCCCTGATGCCAAGGCGGCAGTGCCGTGCGGCATGGTGGAAGACGGAAAATGGCTGTATCGGAAAGATTGGAAAGATTTCTGCACAGAGGGGTAGGAAAAAACAGGAAACTATGGTAAAATGACACCGTTGTTTCCTGTTTTTGGTTCGGACAGGAGGACAGGAAGGACAGGAAAGGCGCGGATGAGGAGGAACTATGGCACCAGAGAACAGGATTCATCACAGGAAATCTTCCGGGAGGACTTCCCGCAGCGATAGAAAGGAAAACAGACGGAGAAGGCTTGCGGCTCTTTTTTTGGCATGCGTCATTCTGGCAGCGGGGGGGATCCCGGTCGCAGGAGGGACTGTGTCGGCGGGAGAGACCGGGGCCGTGGCCGTGTCGGCGGGGGCGGATATAGGCTCAAACAGCCGGACAGTCAGGGCGGGCATTTTTCACTTCGATGGATACCACATGAAGGACGAGGACGGGAACCTGAGCGGCTACGGCATCGAATTCCTGAACATGGCCGCGGAATATTCCCACCTGAATTTCCAGTATGTGGAATATGACAAATCCTGGAACGATATGCTCACCATGCTGGAGGCGGGCGATATCGACGTGGTCACATCGGGGCGGAAGACGGAGGAATGGGAAGAAAAGTACGCTTTTTCACTGCCCATCGGGCGCAACAGCACCATTCTGTCCATCCAGGCGGACAATGACAGGCTCCACAGCGGCGACTACGATACCTATGAGGGCATGGTGATCGGGGCAGTGGAGGGCAGAAGCCAGAAGCAGAGCCTGGAGGAATTTGCCCAGGAGCACGGCTTTTCCTACCGGATTGTGGAATACGGAGGCGCGGACGAGCTGACCACGGCTCTGCAGGCGGGAGAGGTAGACGCAATCCTGTCTACAAGTCTGCGGAAAACAGAAAATGAGAGGACGCTGGACGTCATTGAAACCGACTATTTTTATGCCATTGTGCGGAAAGAGGACACGGAGCTGCTCCATGAGATCAATTACGCCATAGGGCAGATGGACATCAATGAAGGGGACTGGATGAATGTTTTGGCTTACAGATACTACGGGCCGGTGTATTCGGATTCCACCCTCTTCACCGAACGGGAGAAGGCCTATATCCAGGATGTGATAGCGGGCCGGAAGACCATTACTGCCATAGCCATCGGGGACAGGGAGCCTTACTCCTATGTGGAGGACGGGGAGCTGAAAGGCATCATGCCGGATTATTTCGCCGCAGTGATGGACATGGCGGGACTGCCCTATGAGCTGGTGGTGACCCCGGACAGGGCAAGTTATTTTGAGCTTGCGGACAGCGGCAGCGTGGATGTGATTATCGACAAGAAAGACTTTGAACCTGTGACGGAAGGGATGGCCAGCCGGGGGTTCGGCACGGATACTTACCTGACGGCCGGGGTGGCAAAGGTGACCAGGAAGGATTTTGACGGCGAAATCACTGCGGTGGCCATTGCGGAGACCCAGGACAATGCCCCCATCGAGCAGGGGCTCACAGGGGACGCGGAGCTTCTCTATTACCCCACCAGGGAGGCGGCGCTGCAGGCGGTCATGGACGGAGAGGCGGAGGCGGCTTTTGTCTACACGTATACGGCACAGCTTTTCGTGAATAATGATTTCACGGATTCCCTGCATTACGCCATTATGAACAACGTGAGTTTTTCTTTCCGGATGTATGTCCGGGAGGGCTGCGACAGAGAGCTTCTGACCATACTGAACAAATGTATCGACCAGATGCCGGATGAGGTGATGAACCAGCTGGTGACGACATACACGGTTTATACGCCACAGGATTTGAGGTTTGCGGATTTTTTGCGGATTCACCCGGAGGCGATGATGGGGGTGGGGCTGACGGTGGTGCTGGCTCTTGGGGTCATCCTGGCCCTGGTGATCAGAACCCGCTGGAACAAGAAGATTTTAGAGACCACGGAGGAGGCCAACCGGGAGTTGCTGGAGCAGCTTGCCATCGTGGATGCGCTGAGCCGTGATTTCGTCAACGTCTTTGCGGTAGATGTCGGGCGGAACCGGGCAAGGATTATCAAGATGATGGGCTATGTGACCACGGGGCTCCACGGGGATGTGAAGGAGGAGTTCACTTATGACGTGATCATGGACAGGTATATCCGGGAGCGGGTGTATGAGGAGGATCAGGCCGGTCTGAAGGAGGCCCTTGCCCTGGAAAATGTGCTGCGGAAGCTGGAGACGGGCAGGGATTATCAGGGAAACTACCGGGTGAAGGACGGGGACGAGGTGCACAATTACCAGTTTTCCTATGTCCATGTGAAGAAGAGCGATTTCCGGAAGGAAGGGTTCATCCTGGCCGGGTTCCGGAACATCGATGAGACCATCCGGGAGGAACAGGTGCAGAAACTGATGCTGGCGGAGGCTTTGGGGGAGGCCCAGTATGCCAACAATGCCAAGACCACTTTCCTCAACAGCATGTCCCACGACATTCGCACCCCCATGAACGCCATCATCGGGTTCACTTCCCTGGCACTGTCCCACATCGACAACCGGGAGCTGGTGAAGAACTATCTGGAGAAGATCATTACCTCCGGCAACCATCTGCTGAGCCTGATCAATGACGTGCTGGACATGAGCCGCATTGAGAGCGGGAAGGTGAAGATTGAGGAGAAGGAGGCCAGTCTGCCGGAAATCATCCATGACCTGAAGACCATCGTGCAGTCGGACGTGAAGGCAAAGCAGCTGTCCTTCTCCATCGATGCCCAGGATGTGACAGACGAGTTCATCATCTGCGACAGGCTGAGACTGAACCAGGTGCTGCTGAACCTGCTGAGCAATGCGATGAAGTACACTAAGCCCGGCGGCGCCGTCAGCGTGCGCATCATCCAGACCGGGGACGCGCCGGAGGGCTGTGCGGCCTTTGAGTTCCGGGTCAAAGATACCGGCGTGGGCATGAGCAGGGAGTTCATGGAGCATCTCTTTGAGCCCTTCGAGCGGGAACAGACTGCCACCATCAGCGGGATTCAGGGCACCGGCCTGGGGCTTTCCATTACCAAGAACATCGTGGACATGATGCACGGCACTATTGTGGTGGAAAGCGAGCCGGGAAAGGGCAGCGAATTTATTGTGTCTTTCTGTTTCCGGGTTGCCGGAAAACCGTTGAAGACGGAACATCTGTCCCAACTGGCGGGCAAGCGGGCGCTGGTGGTGGATGACGATATCAATACCTGTACCAGCGTCAGCAGGATGCTTTCCGCCATGGGCCTGCATCCCGACTGGACTACCCTGGGGAAGGAGGCGGTGGTCCGCAGCCGGTTTGCCCTGGAGCAGGAGGAGCCCTTTGACCTGTATCTGGTGGACTGGATGATGCCGGATATGAACGGCGTGGAGACTGTCCGCAGAATCCGCAGAATCGTGGGGGAGGAGGCGCCCATCATTATTTTGACAGCCTACGACTGGGGGGACATCGAGGAGGAGGCCCGGGAGGCCGGGGTCACTACGTTCTGCTCCAAGCCTGTCTTCCTGTCGGAGCTTTGCAATGTACTGACGGCGCCCTACGGGACAGGGGAGCAGAAGGAACAGGAAGAGGCGCTTCCCCCGTGCTTTGAGGGGAAGAAGATTCTTCTGGTGGAGGACAATGAGATCAACCAGGAGATCGCCAGGACTATACTGGAAGAGGCGGGCTTCGTGGTGGACACGGCGGAGGACGGCACAGTGGCTGTGGAGAAGATGAAGGAGAACCCGGCGGGCACTTATGATTTGATTCTGATGGATGTGCAGATGCCCATCATGAACGGGTACCAGGCCACCCGCGCCATCCGTGCCCTGGAGGATTCGGCCAGGGCTGCCATTCCCATTGTGGCCATGACGGCCAATGCTTTTGACGAAGACCGCATGCTGGCGCTGGAAGCAGGCATGGACGGGCATATCGCCAAACCGATTGATATCGCCATGCTGATGGAGACGCTGCGGGAGATTTTGAAAGGGTAGGGGATGGCGTTGGCGACTGGCCGGCGCTTCGTATTCAGGGGATGTTTGGCTTTTGCAGGATTATGCCGGAGGCCGCGGAAATTTGCCGTATGCCCCGATTTGCCGGGGAATCGGCAGCGGCCAGACAGAGTGTCAAAAACCGCACCCTGGCAGAAGGCAAGGGTGCGGCTTTTGGCAGTTAGGCTAATTTCTGGAGTTTTCCGCTATGTTCCATGATGACCTGTTTCATGATTTCATTATCGGCCTGGAGCGCTTCGTATCCTTCTACGGAATCCTTGTATCTTTCGTAGGTGGAGAGATAGCAGGCTTCGATAGTGTTCAGTCTTGGCATGATTTGATTTTCCTGGAACAATTTTATCTGGCGTATTTCGGTCTCGAGATTGGCTTTGACAGACTGTATCTCAGCCTGAAGCTCAGTCCTGACAGACTGTATCTCAGCCTGAAGCTCAGTCCTGACAGACTGTATCTCAGCCTGAAGCTCAGTCCTGACAGACTGTATCTCAGCCTGCAGCTCAGTCCTGACAGACTGTATCTCAGCCTGCAGCTCAGTCCTGACAGACTGTATTTCAGCCTGCAGCTCGGTTTTGACAGACTGTATTTCGGCCTGCAGCTCGGTTTTGACAGACTGTATTTCAGCCTGCAGCTCGGTTCTGACAGACTGTATTTCGGCCTGCAGCTCGGTTCTGACGTATTGTATTTCGCTTTTCAAGGTTTGTATTTCATTTTTTATCGGCTGTATTTCTGCTTTCAATTTTACGTCCAACAATTGCGAAATTGCCAGCAGATCATCATTCGTTAATGCCATAATGGTATACCTCCTTTCAAAGACTATGTCCATCATATCACACGGAAGCCGGATTGTCATCGGATTTTTTCGGGATTTTCCAGATTTCGACAGAATTCGCGTCTATGGCACGCTGTCTTGTCTCATTTTTTCATTTTTGGGATTCCATAGCAGTCAAGGCCTATGCTCACAGGCATCCCATATCGGGCGGTAGGGTTAATGCATAAAAGATGGAGCCAATATCCGTGGGGAAGACGTTTGCTCCAGCCATAGTCATCCCACCGGCACAAATCATGGCGCGCAAAGCCGTTGTGTTCCGCAAATCGTTTCGTCAGCGTCCTGGCGCTCACCGGTCTGGCGGGCGGCGTTTTCTCTGCCTTGTGATAGACTGCCGCCAGCGTTCCTACGCCTGATTTGCGCCAGGCATCAAAACGCGGGCGCATATCGTCCAGCCTGCGGGCGATTTCCTTTCGCATTTCCCAGGGAAAGACCACCCGGACACACGGTTTCACCGGCTTTCCAATCCGCCGCGCAAAACGCTCCGCCACCGCCAACTCAGCACCTCCCTCAAAACAGGCGGTATCGCAACAAAAGCATTATCTTTCCGCTTGAAATCAAAAATAGCATTCAGGAACATCCGCATAGCCATAACCTCGCCTTTTGTTCAATCTCTGCCGCGGAATGAATTAGGCCTTGACAAACCTACCGATAGTATGTTAATATGAAACCTACCAAAGGTATGTAAGAGAGGTGGGGAAACGTGGCGAGGAACAAGCATCCGGAAGAGACTGTCCGGCTCATCCTGGACGTGGCTTTCCGTCTATTTATGGAAAAGGGATACGAGAACACTTCCATCCAGGACATCATCAGTGGGCTGGGGGGGCTCAGCAAGGGGGCCATCTATCATCACTTTAAGTCAAAGGACGATATCCTGGTGGCCGTCATAGACAGGATGACCGCGGAATCCAACCAGGCCCTTGCCGACATCCGCGACCGTCTTGATCTGAACGGCAGAGAGAAGCTGAAAGCGATTTTCAAGGCATCCATCTGCCGGCCTGTCCAGGACGACATTTTTACGGTAGCTCCCAATTTCCACAATAATCCGAAGCTTCTGTTCAGTCTGCTGCATGACACCATAGAAGAGGTGGCGCCGCACTATATCCTGCCCATCCTCCGACAGGGGATTTCGGACGGCTCCATTGGGACGGCGTACCCGGAGCAGCTGGCGGAATTGATTCTGCTGGCGGCCAATATCTGGATGAATCCCATGATATTTGACAGCTCCGTGGAGGAATCCTGCCGCAAATTCATGGTACTGGGCCAGATGCTGCAAGGGTTCGGGCTGGATATCGTGGATGGGGAGATGCTGGAGAAGCTGCGGGAGCTCACGGCGATCTATCAGAACTCCCACGGGGACAGCGGCTCTGCCGGGCAGGGGTGAGCCGGGTTACATGGCAAATTTTGTACCGCGGGAACCTGCTGTATAGGGAGCTGATACCATTGGGTACTGAAAATCTGTCCTGTGAAAGGGGCAGATATCTTTTAAACTTGATACATACCAACCGGCGGTATCAATAACTGCGGAAAGATACAAATTGGAATGGATGAAACTACGGCCATCCGCTTACCTGTGGGCAATCGCCGGGATGGTTTCCTGCCTGGTGGCCATGATGTATGCGACAGCCCATCTGTTCCGGATTGAGCCCAGGATGGCTCCCGGCAATCTGAACCTGGTCATGTGTGGGCTGGGGCTGTCCTGGCCGGGGCTGCCGGTGGGGCCTGTCAGGTTCTGGCAGGCGGAATTGATGCGATGGAGGTTTAGAGAATGAATGAAAAACTGTTTTCCAAAGATTTTACGCTGGTGGTGATCGGCCAGATTGTCTCCCTGTTCGGCAATGCCACCATCCGGTTCGCGCTGCCCCTGTACCTGCTGAATCTGACGGGGTCGTCGGCCCTGTACGGAACCGTCACGGCCTGCGCCTTTGTCCCGGCTATTTTGCTGTCTCCCATAGGCGGCATTGTGGCGGACAGGGTGAATAAAAGGAATATCATGGTGGCGCTGGACTTCTTCACGGCGGCTGTGATCCTGGGCTTTTCCCTGCTGCGGGAGGGCGGCCAAATGGTGCTTCTGCTGACGGTGACCATGATGCTCCTGTACGGCATCGCGGGGGCCTATCAGCCCGCGGTGCAGGCCAGCATCCCCGCCCTGGTGCGCCAGGAGCATTTCATGGCGGCGAATTCCGTCATCAATACGGTGAGTTCTTTCGCCTCTTTGATCGGTCCTGTGCTCGGGGGCATTCTGTACAGCGCTTATGGGCTGGAGCCGGTTTTGCTGGTCTGCATGGTGTGCTTTGTGCTGTCGGCGGTGATGGAGATTTTCATCCGGATTCCGTTTCAGAGACAGGCTTCCGGGGGCGGCGTCTTCCGGACGGTCAGGGCCGATTTCGGGGAGAGCGTCCGTTTCATCCGGAAGGAGAAGCCCATAATCGGGAAAGGGGTTGTGATGGTCTGCGGGATTAATCTGTTCCTGTCCGCGATGATTGTGGTGGCGCTGCCCTATCTGGTGACGGAGGTGCTTGACCTGGAGGCTTCTCTGGCCAACAGGCTCTACGGCTTTGCGGAAGGGGCGCTGGCGGCGGGCGGGCTGGCCGGGGGGGTCGGTGCCGGTATCTTCGCGGACAGGCTGAAAATCCGGCGGGCCGGCAGTCTTGTGGCAGCCGCGGCGGTCTGCGTGTTTCCCATGGGTGCGGCTCTGCTGCTGTGCCCCTCCGGCATGGTGAATTATGTGATTCTGACGCTGTGCTGCTTTGTCATCATGGTGTTCTCCACTATGTTCAGCGTGCAGATGATGTCTTTCATCCAGACGGAGACACCTCAGCAGTTGATCGGAAAGGTGATAGCGGTGGTCCTCACCGTCTCCATGTGCGCGCAGCCCCTGGGCAATGCGCTGTACGGGGTTCTGTTTGAGGTCTGCAAGGGGTTTGAATACACAGTTGTCTTATTTTCCGGGGTGACGTCCCTTGGGATTGCCCTGGGGGCGGTCAGGATTTTCCGGGGCTTTGGGGCGGAGGAGGGGACAAGCTCCCCGTAAAACCCATAGGCTCTCTCTGGCAGAGGGCCTTTTGGACCCATGGTGAAAGCGATGTCGCGGCTGCGAATGCGGGAATGGGTTGGATGCTCGAATGAGCATCCAACCGCACAGGTAGAAATATTTCCGGGATTTGCTTTCCGGTTATCAATATGCTATACTTTTTGGTAAAAGCGGAAGCAATGATCAGATATCATACAAGACAAGGAGGAAACGGAAATGGCGTTGTTGCATGTGGACTTTTTTTCAGATGTGCTGGGAATGAGCGTGAATATGGACGTGCTGCTGCCCCAGCAGACCCAAGGGCAGATTGGCATGGAGGGAAAGGGCTCCCAGGGGAAGTACAAGACCATGTATCTGCTCCACGGCATGAGCGATGACCAGACCATCTGGCAGAGACGGACTTCCGTCGAGCGCTATGTCAGCAAGCTGGGAATCGCCGTGGTGATGCCCACCACCCATCTGGCGTTTTACACGGATACGACCTACGGGATGCGGTACTGGACTTTCATCTCCCGGGAGCTGCCCGAAATCTGCAGGGGATTTTTCCCGCAGATGTCCGGAGAGCGGGAGGACACTCTGGCCGCCGGGCTGTCCATGGGAGGATACGGTGCCTGGAAGCTGGGACTGGGGGCCAGTGAGACCTTCGGCGCGGCGGCGTCCCTGTCCGGTGCGCTGGACATGGTGGATGACTACAAGGTAAACATCGAGAGGGCTCCGGAAGAGTCGGAAAAGGTGGCTCTCTTCCGCGGGATATTCGGCTCGGCGGAGGCGCTGGAGGGCTCGGACAACGACCTGCTGGCATTGGCTGAGAGGCTGGCGGCCAGCGGGAAGCCCAGGCCCAGGCTGTACGCATGGTGCGGCACATCGGATTTCCTGTACCAGGGGAACCGGAAGGCCTGGGAGCATGTGCGGAAGCTGGGCTATGACCTGACCTGCGAGGAATCCCCAGGGGACCATCAGTGGAAATACTGGGACGCGAAGATCCAGGACGTGCTCCGCTGGTGGCTGGGGACGGATTTGGATCTGCAGTGATGGGGAGAGCCTTTCCTGTGGCTGGAGGGATTCCGGACGGGCATGGGAAGGACAGATGAGGAATTTGAAAACAGATGGAAGTGAGGAAGGGCTGTCTTTGAGGGGACAGCCCTTCTTTGGTATTGTGTTCAGGAATCTTTGGCATCCGGGGGAAGCCGGGAGGTTATGGCAAGGGTGCCCTGGGGAGTTCGGTCCCATCTTACATGGACGGTCCCGGCGGGGGTGCGGATCTGGCCTTCTGCCCATTGGAGGGCGGGGATTTGGGCGGGAGCCAGTGTGATGTCCCGGAAGCCGCAGCTGCCTTTCTTTTGGCGTATGCCCAGGATTTCGGTGAAGAGGAGCTTGACCACGCTGCCGAACATGGGATGGTTGTGGGAGGAGCTTCCGTCCCAGGCCTCCCACAGGGTGGTGGCGCCGGCCTGTTTCATCCGGGCGAAGGAGGCGGGGCCTTGGCTGGTCAGCAGACGGTAGGCCAGGTCGGCTTCCCCTTCCCGGAAGAGCTGTTCCAGGAGGATGGGGGTTCCGAAGATGCCGGTGTCCAGGGTGGTGGCGGCGCGGTATTTCGCTATCAGGTTCTCCTTCGTCCGGGCGTCGCCCAGATGGAGGATGCGGGCAAAAGCGTTGGCCGCCCCTCTGCCGCTGCAGAAGTCTCCGGTCTGAGGATCGAAATACCGGCGCAGCAGGGCTTCTTCGGATGCGCGGATGCGCTCTTCCAGCCAGGCGGGCGCTTCTCTGTCCAGGAGGGCGGCTGCTTCCCGGCAGGCTTTCAGCCCCTGGATATAGTAATAGGTATTGACGAATTCGGCGGGTATCATATCCTCCTGGGGCCCAGGGGCGGACCATTCCCCCAGGCACCAGCCGCCCTCCTCCTCACGGACGACAATGCCGTCTTCCGAACGGGAGTCCATGTATTCCAGCCAGCGGATCATGGCGGGATACCCTTTTTCCAACAGGCTCTTGTCCCCGTAGATCCGGTGGAAGGCCATGGGGAGGAGGTAGACCGCGCCGCCCCAGCCGCCGGGGCCGCCTCCTCCGCCCAGGAAAGGGGCCGTGTGGGGGATGTGGCCGGTGTCTGCCCCCTGGCTGTCCAGGATGTCCTGGTACCATTTCTCGTACAGCCCCTTTACGTCCAGGGTCAGCATGGCGGCTTCGCAGGTCAGCTGGCCGTCCCTGGTGTACCCCAGCCGTTCCCTGTGGGGGCAGTCGGAGGGGACGCAGCCGGAGATGTTCTCGCCGCAGTCATAGAGCTTTCTGCCCGCCGTCTCTGCCAGCAGACAGGGCTTCAGGGTGCGCAGTACCTTGTCCGGCGGGCATTCCTGTTTCGTCAGCTGTGTCTGGGGGGCGTGGGAGGGCCTTGCCGGCTGCCAGCCGGTGAGCGGGGCGGCGGGGCTGCACCAGTCCTCCTGAAGCAAGGCCAGGTCCTGGGTCTCGCCGTAGAACAGGTTGTTCTGCAGAATGCCGCTGGGCTTCCACAGGGTCTCCGGGCCGCTTTCGATGAGCGCTGTCTTCCCGTCCGGCCAGGCCAGCGCCAGCTCATACCGAAGCTTGGGGAACCCGTAGAGGAAAGCGCCCTCCGCGTTTCGCCTGGTCTGGTGGAACCAGCCGTTGCCCAGGTGGAAGCCGAGGACGTTTTCCCCCTGGGCCAGACAGGGCAGCAGGTCATATTCCAGGTACAGGCAGCGGTACCCGGCCCGCTCCTCCCAGACCGGGTAGGTGGTGTCGCAGCCCAGGGTGGATGTGTAGTTGGTGGGGGCGGGGGCGAATTCCTGGTCGTCCACCCGCTTTCCGTTGGCGTAGAGATGGAAATAGCCCAGCCCGCATACCGCAATCCGGGCCCGGGCGGGAAGCTGTTCCAGGAAGAAGCTTCGCCGGAACAGGGGAGATTCGCAGAGATTGTCGCCCTGGATCCAATGTGTGTTCCGCATAAATGTTACTTCCGTAAGGGTGGCTGTGTGTCTGCCGTATGTGACAGGTTTTCCCGGAAAGTGCTGCCGGGAGCATACTTCAAGTATATCGGGACGAAGGGAAAAGTCAATCTTTTTCCATGACAGAAAGCCGGTTTGGCAGAAAGTCAGTTTTCACCACATAATGTCAGAAACAGTACATTTTATTGCACCGCCCCTTCGGTTATAATGAGCTTATCGGAAAGAGAGGATGTAAGAATGGAGAAAAGGAAATTCACTTATCTGAAACCCGCGGAAATCAAGCCCCAGGGGTGGCTGAGGAAGCAGCTGGAGCTGCAGGCGGAAGGCTTGTCCGGGCATCTGGACCTGATCTGGCCGGACATCCGGGACAGCAGATGGATCGGAGGAGACAGGGAGGGCTGGGAGCGGGTGCCCTACTGGCTGGACGGCTTCATCCCGCTGGCCTGGCTTCTGGAGGATCAGGAGCTTCAGGCCAGGGCAAAACGGTACATAGACGCCATCTTGGCCGGGCAGCAGAAGGACGGCTGGATCTGTCCCTGCAGTGAAGCGGAGCGGGAGGGCTATGACGTCTGGGCGGCCTTTCTGATCTGCAAGGTGCTGGCGGTGTATGGGGAGTGCAGCGGGGACGGGCGCGTGGAACAGGCGGTCTACGACACGCTGAAACAGCTGCTGTCCCATATCAGCTCCAAGACCCTTTTCCGCTGGGGGGCGGCCCGCTGGTTCGAGTGCATGATTCCCCTCCTCTGGCTGTACGAGAGACGGCCAGAGCCCTGGATGGTGGATCTGGCCTATGTGCTGGAGGGCTGCGGCATCGATTACGAGAAATTGTATACAAAGCTTTCCTTTGAGAGGCCTGGGGCGAAGAATTACTGGACTTTCGTGAACCATGTGGTGAACGTGGCCATGGCGCTGAAGTCCAGGGCGGAGATGAGCCTTTTGACCGGGGAGGACCCCGATGCCTTTGCGCTGGCGTTCTACCGGAAGCTGACGAAGGAGCACGGCATGGCCATGGGACATTTCACGGGGGATGAGTGCCTGTCGGGAACCAGCCCTCTCCAGGGCAGCGAGTGCTGCAGCATCGTGGAGGCCATGTATTCCTACGAGGAGCTGCTTTCCATCGGCGGGCATCCCTTCTGGGGAGACGTGCTGGAGCAGACGGCTTTCAACGCCCTGGCGGCTACCGTCAGCGCGGACATGTGGACCCATCAATATGTCCAGATGACCAATCAGGTGGAGTGTACCAGGCTGCCCCAGGAGAAGAATCCCTTCAATTCCAACAGCGGGGAAGCGCATATGTTCGGCCTGGAGCCCAATTTTGGCTGCTGCACCGCCAATTTCAACCAGGGTTGGCCGAAGTTCGCCCTTTCCGCCGTGATGCGCTCCGAAGAGGGCCTGGCGGTGACGGCCCTGGCGCCCGCAAGGGTGGAGACCCAGGTGGACGGGAAGAAGGTGTGCCTGATCGTGGACACCCGGTATCCTTTCCGGGACAGCCTGAAGATCAGGGTCCTGACGGAAGGGGAGACTGCCTTTGCCCTGTCCGTCCGCATTCCGGGATTCGCCAGGTCGGCCCGGATCCGGATTGGGGGAGAAGTGCGGCAGGCACAGCCGGGCAGCTTCTTTACGGAGAAAAAGGTCTGGGAGAAGGAAGAGGAGATGGAAATTGACTTCTGCTTCGAGACGGAATTCGTGAAGCGCCCCAGCGGGATGGAAGCGCTGCGCAGAGGGCCTCTGTTCTACGCGCTGCCCATCGAGGGGGAATATGAGCGGATAGAGTACGAGAGGGATGGGGTCGTCAGGAAATTCCCGTATTGCGATTACGGGATTGCGCCGAAGTCGGACTGGGCCTTTGGCTTCGGCGGGGGACCGGTTGAGACCCTGCATGAGGAGCTGCCGGAAATGCCCTTTGACCGGGAGAAGCCGCCGGTGATGCTGGAGATGGAGATGGTGCCCCTGGACTGGCGGAAGGAGGGAGGCATCTGCAGCGAGAAGCCGGAATCCCTGGAGCCAGTGGGGGAACCGGTGAAGAAGCGCCTGTATCCTTACGGCTGCACCACCCTTCGGATGGCGGAGATGCCCCGTCTGGGTTAGCGCAGAGCCTGCCGCCCGCGCGGAGGGCCCATGCGGCATGCAAAGCCGCGCCGTGTAAGGTTTGGGGATTCTGAGAGAGATTTGATTATGGTGTTGTAGTCTGAAGCGCGCCGGACCTGTTTCGCGAATGCGGGGCAGGACCGGCGCGCGCTCTTCGATACATTGTTAAATATTATCTAAAGATTTCTTAAAGATATGAAAAAACGTCTTGTAGCCCCATCGGAATTTTGTTATATTCTTATATGCGTCCGGCCCGGCAACAGGCAGAGCGCCAGACGGGATGGGGCAGGGGGCCGGATAGAAATGCAGAGATAGGGAGGACGGAAGGTGTCTGTATGGAAAGAATAAAAAAGGTGTTGAACGCCATTGTTCCGGCCCGCAGCGTGATTCCTCTCCTTGTGGCCGTCACGTTCAACCTGACGGTCTACGGCGGGGCCAGGGCGATCGCCGGGGGATGGCCCCATCACAATATCGAGGGATGGCTGGACCGGCTGATTCCCTTTGTGCCGTTCACCGTGGGGATTTATCTGGGCTGCTACCTGTTCTGGATCGTGAATTATATCCTGATCGCCAGACAGGGGAAAAGGGAAGTGTGCAGTTTTTTCGCGGGAGATTTCCTGTCCAGAATCGTGTGCTTCGCCTGTTACCTGATTTATCCCACTACCAACACGAGGCCTCTGGTGGAGGCCCAGGGGTTCTGGAACCAGGTGGTGTCAGCGCTGTACGCGGTGGACGCGGCTGACAACCTGTTCCCTTCCATCCACTGTCTGGTGAGCTGGTTCTGCTATATCGGGCTGCGGGGCAGGAAGGAAATTCCGGCATGGTACCGGGCGTTTTCCTGTGTGTTCGCGCTTCTGGTGTGTCTCTCCACGCTGACCACGAAACAGCATGTGATCCCGGATGTGATTGGGGGGATTTTCCTGGCGGAGATTTGTTTTTACATTGGTAAAAGGCCGAAGGTCTGGGGAACATATGAAAAGATTCTGAATCGGGTAAATGGATTTTTTCATCTGGAAGGAGAAGGGAGCTCGTGGGGTCAAAAAAGAAAATCATAGGGAATGCCTTCTTTCTGGCCGTGATCTTCGCGCTGACCATATACGGCGTATTTCACGGGGAGGATTTGGGGGCCATGCGGGAGGCCATCAGGGAAGCGGACAAGAAATGGCTGATTCCGGGAGTGGCCCTGGTGCTGTTCTTTATCTGGGGTGAGTCCGTCATATTGTGGTATATGATGCGGTCTTTCGGAATACGTCTGAAAAGGAGGGTCTGTTTCCTGTTCTCCTCGGTGGGATTCTTTTTCAGTTGCGTCACGCCCTCGGCCACAGGCGGGCAGCCCATGCAGATCTATTTCATGAAAAAGGAAAAGATACCCATTCCGGTGGCTACTGTGATATTGATGATCGTGACCATTACATACAAGCTGGTCCTGGTGGTCATCGGGGCAGGGGTGTGGCTGTTCGGGCAGGGCTTTATGGACCGGTATCTGGGGGAGATTCTTCCGTTGTTCTATCTGGGGCTTGCGCTGAATGTGTTCTGTGTGGGCTTCATGACGGCCCTGGTGTTCCACCCGGCGCTGGCGGAGTTCATCCTGACTAAGGGGATGGCGTGGCTGGAGCGGCGGCGCTTTCTGCGGCACAAGGAGGAACGGTGCAGGAAGCTTGGCGCCTCCATGCAGGTCTACCGGGAGACGGCGGCCTATCTGAAGACCCATGGGAAAATGCTGGTGATGGCGGCTCTGATCAGTTTTGTGCAGCGGATGGCGCTGTTTTTGGTGACGTGGACGGTGTATCTGGCGTTTGGCCTGTCGGGCACAGGGATATGGGATGTGGTGTTTTTGCAGGCGGTGATTTCCGTCTCCGTCGACATGCTGCCGCTGCCGGGGGGCATGGGAATCAGCGAGGCCCTGTTTCTGCGGATATTCCCGCAGGTCTTTGGAGCGGCGCTGCTGCCCGCCATGGTCCTTTCCAGAGGGCTTGGGTATTACAGCCAGCTGCTGATCAGCGCGCTTTTTACCGTAGTGGCCCAGGTATACTATCTCTGCAGAAAGAGAAGCAGTGAAAAGAAACAGGGGGCACTAGGCTAAAGCGGATGGGGGAAACAGCCGATATAAAATACAGACTATGTCTTTTTCGATTTATGCTCATGGCCGAAACATTTGCTGTCAGCACATGGCCGGGGAAGATGTGTGACAAAATGAGGAGGGATTCCTGTGATAGGATTTTATGATTATACAGTGGTGCTTACCTATATCAGTTTCATTTCGGCAGTGGCAGGGATTTTCTGCGCCTCGTCCATGCAGCTGCGGTGGTCGATTTTCTTTCTGGCCTTTTCGGGGCTCTGCGACATGTTCGACGGAAAGGTGGCCAGGACCAAGAAGAACCGGACGGAGGATGAGAAAAGCTTCGGGATACAGATAGATTCTCTCTGCGACATCGTCTGTTTCGGGGCCCTGCCTATCGTCATCTGCTATAAGCTGGGCATGAATCATATCGTAAGCATGGTCATTCTGGCCCTGTACGGCCTGGCCGGGCTGATACGTCTGGGGTATTTCAATGTGATGGAGGCGAAGCGCCAGGCGGAAGAAGAGGGGGCGCGGAAGTATTATCAGGGGCTGCCCATTACGTCCATGGCTATCGCGCTGCCGCTTCTGTTCATGTTCTCGCCGCTGTTCCCCACCCATTTCGCGTTCCTGGTGGCGCTGCACATCGTGGTGGCTTTGGTGGGCTTTCTGTTCGTCCTTGACTTCAAGCTGCGGAAGCCTTCCGTGAAGGAGGTGCTGCTGATCGTGGCCGTGGTGGCGCTGGCGGTGGCAGTGATCCTGTTCGCCTGGAGAGGGTGGATGAGACTGTTCCGAATCAGGAGCTGAGTTGTGATGACGCGGCACGGCGCTGCCGCTATTGACGCTGTGGATGGCACATTGCCTTTAGGAATTATCAGAAAGATATGAGGAGAAGGGTATGCATGTGGTAGTGGACAGAAAGGGCAATATCGTGGAAGCCGGCTCCCTCCAGGACAGGATCCTGGAGGGTTTGTATTGTCATTGGCTGGGCAGGCTCCTGCTGAAGCCGCTGGTGTCTCCGGCGTTTTCGGAGGTTGGGGGGGCCTTTTTGGACTCCCGTTTTTCCAAAATCCTGATTCCATGGTTCGTTCGCAGCCATGCCATCGATAGGAACGAGTATCAGAAGAAGGAGTATGTCTCCTATAATGATTTTTTCACCAGGAAGCTGGCGAAGGGCGTGCGCAGGGTGGACATGTCCCCGGACGCGCTGGTCAGCCCCTGTGACAGCAGGGTCAGTGTCTACAGGATAACCAAAAAGAGCAGATTTTCGATTAAAAATACACGGTATACAGCAAAAAGCCTTCTTGAGGATCAGGAGCTGGCCAGGGAATACGCGGGAGGCTATGTCTGGGTGTTCCGGCTGTGCGTGGATGATTACCACCGCTATATTTATGCGGACAGCGGAAAGGTGACGGGGATCGGATGGATTCCGGGCATTCTGCACACGGTGAATCCGGTGGCCAACGACCATTTCCCGATCTACAAGGAGAATACCAGGGAATACTGCGTTCTACAGTCTGAGAATTTCGGAGAGATGATTCAGATGGAGGTGGGCGCCATGCTGGTGGGACGGATACGGAACCATTCCCGGGGCCAGGCCGTCCGCAGAGGATGGGAGAAGGGCAGGTTCGAGTTCGGCGGCTCCACGGTCATCCTGATGACGAAAAAGGGAGCGGCAGTGCCGGACAGGGACATCCTGGATCACTCCCGCCAGGGATGGGAGACGAAAGTGCGGCTGGGAGAGCGGGTAGGGGGACGGACGCCCTGCTGAATCTCTCAGGGGCTAATTCCCCGCAGCTTGCTGCTGGGAAGTGTATTCCCTTCCATAACACGGGGATAACGCGGGCGGTGGACGCCGCATTATCCCCATGGCGTCGTGTCAGATGCCTGTGCCCGCTTCACCATTCTGCTGTCAAAAATCCAATTCTGCATTCTATTTTCAAAAATCTATTGTAAAATTTGTTCCCGGTTAGTGCAATGGCATTTGTATCTTAAATGGCGGTGGTCTCGTAGAGGGCGCGCGATTTGAAAAGCAGAATATGGAACATGGCCCAGGACGTCCTGACGGAATATGACAGTTGCTGTGGAGAAGCCGGGAGATTTGCGGTATGCCAGAGGGGCAGTCCCCGATAATGTAAAATGTCTTGACAAAGTCCCCGGTTTCTGGTTTTATAGAGATAATATCATTGGAAATTTACCACAGGAGGAACATGAAAATGGACGCAGCAGCATTTTGGAAAGGCTTTTTCAATCCGCCGCGGGATTGTGCCCAGACCCCGTTCTGGTTCCTGAACGGAGAGGTGGATGGGGAGATTTACGCATCCCAGATGGAGGAAATGGCCAGGAAGGGAGTCTTCCAGGCCATGCCCCATCCACGTTTCGGAATGGACAGGCGGGAGTACCTGACGGAGCGCTACTTCGACGCGTTCCGCCAGATGGCAGAGCAGGCCAGGGAAAAGGGCTATTTCATTCATCTGTACGATGAGTTCAACTGGTCCAGCGGGAATGCCGGCGGGCGGCTGACGAAGGAGCGTGAGAACTGCGCCCTGGGCATTGCTATAGGGATTGGGCGCGCCGACGGAAGCTTTGTATATGACCGCTGGGAGGAGGGCTTCCTGGGTTGGGGGAAGAAAGAGGACATCTTGGTGGCCGGGTATGCGCCCTACCGCTCGGAGGAGGAGCTGGATTTCGAACATTGTCGGCTGGTGGAGGATTATAGCTGCCGGGACGGCGTGTTCCGCATGGAGATGGAGCCGGGGGACTGGACGGCTTTCGTGATCTATACGGTGCGCACGAGGCATCCCTCCGCGCTGAGACAGGGGAACGGCGGCATTGTGGATTATCTGAACCCGGAGGTGACGAGACAGTTCATAGAACTGACCCACGAGGCCTATTACAGGCATCTGGGGGAGTTCTTCGGGGAGACGATTCCCTCTGTTTTTTACGATGAGGTAAGCCCTTATGCCAGCGGCAATTTCACCTGGACGAAGGGTCTGCCGGCGGTGTTCCGGGAGGAGAAAGGCTATGACATCGTGGAAAAGCTGCCCCATCTGTTCTTCGACGGGGACATCCAGACACCCAGGATACGATGTGACTATTGGGATGTAGTCACGAGGATGTTCGTGTCAAGCTTCATGGGACAGATAGCGGGCTGGTGCGATGAACATGGAATCGCGCTCACCGGGCATACCCATGAGGACGCCGGCATGTGGCCGGTCTGCGGGAATCTCTTCCGCTCGCTGCGTGCCCAGCAGTGGGTGGGGGTGGACAGCCTGTTGGGATATAAGCCTTACAGCTGTCTGAAATCCGCTGTCAGCGTGGCACATGTGACGGGGAGGGAGATGGTAGTATGCGAGGCGCTGGGGATTTTGGATGGATGGGAATGTACGCCGGCCGCCATGAAGAAAGCCTATAATCAGCTGGCGGTGGCGGGGGTGAATCTGCTGGTGCCCCATGGATTCTTTGAGACGGTGGAGAGCCCTAAGGCGGAATGCCCGCCCAGCTTTTTCACCTGTAATCCCTATTGGCAGATGTATGAGGAGATTTCGGCCATGACGGATCTGCAGTGCTATATCAATCGGAAGACAGTGCATGTGGCGGACATCGCTGTGTTCTACCCCATTGTCAGCTGGCAGGCCAGGGGACGGGGCGGACGGGGCCGCACTTCCCCCTGCGGGATCGAGAAGAGCGTAAGGGGGCTCACTGAACAGGAGTATGCGCAGTTCGACCGTATCGTGGATGTGCTCATGGGAGAGCAGATGGACATGGATATCGTGGACGATGTGGCGCTGGCGGAAGGGAATCTGGAAAAGGGCCGCCTGGCGGTGGCGAAAGAGAGCTACCGGGCATTGGTTCTGCCGGATATGTCCACCATAAGGCTGGCGGATGCGGAAAGGATTCTGGAGCTGGCGGAGGGCGGCCTGGAGGTGCTGGCATCGGAAGGGTTCGCCCCGGCGGCAAGTGCGGAGAACGGGGCGGGAGATCCGGCGCTGGCGGAAGCCATGGAGAGGCTGGAGGGGCATCTGCATCGGTTCCGGGGTGAACAGGAGCTGGTGGAGACGCTGCGCCGGCTGATGCCCGCGGACATTTTGGTGGAGAGCGGGGAAAAGGCAGCTCTGGACGCCGCCCACCGACGGCTTGGCGAAATGGATTTGTATCTGCTGTCCCACACAGGGGAAGAATCCTGCGAATATAGGGTTTCCGTGCGGTGCAGAAATCGGGAGAGGGCGTTGCTGGACTGTAGGGGACGGCATTTCCCGGCTGAATTTTCGGAGGACGGGGAGCGGACAGAAGTGTGCTTCCTGGCGGAGCCGGAGGAAATCTATTATTTCGTGCTGGCGGAAGAGAGGATTCCGGAGAGGGGCGCGGGAGCCGGAGCGTTGATGCCGGAGGGCAGAGCGGGAGCCGGAGCGTTGATGCCGGAGGACGGAGCGGGAGCCGGAACAGTGATGCCGGAGGGCAGAGCGGAGAGAGGGACGGATTCTGCGGTTTTCGGAAAAGAGCATGTGCTGACATCCGCTCAGTGGGGGAAGCTTCCCATGGTACAGGAGCTTAAGGAATTCCGCTTTCTGCCCTGTCCGGAGGGCCCGGAGGGGAGATTGGACAGGACGGAAAGAGAAGACGGTTTTGTCTGCATTAACGTATCTGCCGGCACAGACAAGTCGGCCTATGTGGACATGCCGCTGCCGGTGTGCAGGACGCTGGAACTGCTCTATGAAAGCAAAGACGGAGAGCAATTGGCGACGGTGTGGGAGCATTGGATGGAGCCCGGTTTTGACGACGGGGACTGGGAAGTGCTATCCCTGAAGCATGGTCCGAAACTGTATGACCATGTGGGAAGCAGGCTGTTCCGCTTTGTGCTTCCTGTGGGGACAGCGGCGGTGCGCAGGCCCATACCGGTGAACGGGGAGTATGCGCTGTACCTGAACGGGCGGCTGGTTGAGGCTGTGACGGAGCACATGCCGGAACCGGCCAGTGAGGAGGAGAGATGGATTCCGGTGGAAGGATGTGAGGAGGGGCCTGGTATCCTTGCCATTGAGTGCTCTTCCATGGCACCCCAGTACGGTGTCCGCTCTCCTGTGACCGTGCGTGTGCGCGCCTGTAGGACGGGATTGAAGGATTGGGGAGAAATGGGGCTTGGCTGGTACGCGGGATATGGCAGATATGAGACGGAATTCCAGTACAGGGCATTGAAGGAAGGGGAGATGCTCTGGCTGGATTTGGGCCAGGTGAAGGAGTGCGCGGCAGTATTCCTGAACGGACAGAAGATTGGGCAGAAGCTATGGAAGCCTTATCGGTTCGACATTTCCCGGGCGTTGCGGGAGGGGAAGAATATCCTGTCCATCTACAGCTGCAACCTGATTGCCAATGAATTCGCATGGGATCCCCTGGGCACCAGAGGAAGCGCTTCCAGTCTGCCCTCCGGCATTTTCGGAAGTGTCGGGCTGTATTTAGAGGGATGAGCTGATGTCTCACCCGTGAGCGGAACGGGGATTGCGGCATATGCCGGAACAGTGCCAGAGAATTTACGGATGCGGGCGGAGAACTGTCGGGAATCGGAGCTGTGTGCGGCAGCCGTCAAGAAGGAGGAAGCGCCGGGCAGTCTGGCTGCGTGGGCCCGAACAGGGCAGAAATGGAGAGGAACGAAAAGTATGGAGCATGAATTGAGATTTCAGGAAAATATTTCCTGCTGGGAGAGCGCCCTTCCCCTTGGAAACGGGGAGACGGGATGCCTGATATGGGGCAGTCCCTGGCATCTGCGGTTCAGTCTGGACCGGACGGACATCTGGGACACGACGCCGGCTCCGGGGACGGAGCGTCCGGAATTTACCTATCGGAATCTGGCACGGCTGGCAAAAGAGGGAGACAATGATGAAATCCGCAGGATTTTTAACAATCCCTATAAACATCCGCTGCCCACGAAGCTTCCGGCAGGAAAAATCATTCTTGTCTTTGAGGGATATGAGAAAACGCAATCCTGTCTGCGGCTTTCTGACGGGGAAGCGGAGCTCGTGCTGGAATCGGAAAAGGCGGAAAGCCGGAGAATCAGAAGCATTGTCCATGCCACAAAAGGAATCGGCATGATTTCCGTGGACATGCCCAGGGCCCTTTTTTCGGTGGAACTGCAATCGCCGGAATTTGGAAGGCTTTCTGACGGAGAGACGGAATCCGCGGAACAAGGGGAAGGGGTGTCGCGCGGGAGCTTAAAAAGCGTCTTTTATGAAGCACCCGTGCGGTATTGCAAAGAGTGCGGGGATGGCTGTCATCTGGAAGCCTTTGAGCAGAAAATAAGCGAAGGGTTTTCCTATGGCATAGTGATGGCCATTCGGGAAAAGAATGGAAAAACAGATATTTTATATCGCATATTCGTTTCGCCGGAGGAATCCGTTTTACAGGCAGAACAGAAGCTGCTGGAGGTGCCGGGGTATGAGGGATGGCTGGAAGAGCACAGGGGCTGGTGGAAAGAATTCTGGGGCAGAAGCAGCATCTCGCTGCCGGACAGGTTCATGGAGAGGAACTGGTATATCAGCAATTATCTGCTGGCCGCCTGTTCCAGAGAGGGCTGCTATCCCATGCCTTTGCAGGGGGTGTGGACGGCCGATGAGGACGCGCTTCCGCCCTGGAAGGGGGACTATCACAATGACCTGAACACACAGATGAGCTATTATCATTATCTGAAAGCCAATCACCTTGCCCAGGGGCGGAGTTCTGTGGATTTTTTGTGGAATCGCAGGAAGCCGGCCCGGGCCCTCGCGAGGAGTTTTTATGAGACGGAGGGCCTGTGTCTGCCGGCCGTGATGAGCATTGACGGGAAGGCTTTGGGCGGATGGCCGATGTACAGCCTTTCTCCTGCGAACCAGATGTGGCTCTGTAAAGCATTTGACGATTAGGAATTGTCGGAAAATAACTGATGCAACTTGTTTAGGAGAAAGCCCAGAAATACAACGAAAACGGCTATAAACTTGCATCAGTTATTTGTAGACAATTCCTTACTATCGGTATTCCGGGGAGGAGCGTTTCCTGGCGGAGAGGGCCTATCCCTATTTTAAGGAGACGGCAGAATGCATCGGAGCGCTGCTGGAGGAGGGAGAGGACGGGCTGCTGCGTTTTCCCATTTCCAGTTCGCCGGAGATACATGACGATGAGCTGGAGGCTTTCGTGACGCCCAACAGCAACTATGATCTGGTTTTTCTGCACTATTTCTATGAAACCTTGCGCGGGTATGCGGAAAAACTATCAGACGTAGAAACCTGTGCGGAAAAACGAAATGCCCTGGAGCAGGAAGAGAGATGGTGGCGGCATGTCAGAGGGAAGCTTCCCGCTCTGGCGGTGGATGAGAGGGGCGTGCTGATGATTGCGCCGGATGAGGTTTTGGCGGAATCCCATCGCCATCATTCCCATGCCCAGGCGATTCATCCCCTGCGGCTGGTGAGATATGACACAGAGGGACATCGCCGTATCATAGAGGCCACTATCCGGAATCTGGAGGAGCTGGGCACTGACATGTGGGTGGGGTTCAGCTTCTGCTGGATGGCGGAGCTGTATGCGATAGCCCGCAAGGGGGAGAAAGCGGCGGAGCAGCTGGGGATTTTCTGGCGCAATTTCTGTTCCCCCAACGGCTTCCATTTGAACGGGGATCAGAAAGCGGAGGGGTATTCGTCGTTTACCTATCATCCGTTTACGCTGGAGGCGAATATGTGCGCCGCGGATGCCTTACAGGAGATGCTGCTTTATGGGGAAGAGGGAGTCATTGAGGTATTTCCCGCGATTCCGGAAAGCTGGGAGCGCCGGGAGGTGGCTTTCCGTGGCCTGCGGACGGAGGGCGGTCTCCTGGTCAGCGCAAGGCTTGCACAGGGGAAATTGACAAAGCTTGTGCTGGAGGCGCCCTGTCGGATGTATGTGAAGCTGAAAGGCTGGAACCGGGAGGGCATTCGCCGGGAGTCGGAACGTTACGAGGTGGATTTGTGTCAGGGTGAAAATGTATGGTTATAGCGATTGGGCTGGCTTTTTCATGGGCCGGCCTTTTTGGATGCTTGTTGAAATCAAGGTGAAATTTAAGTGAAATTTACGCCGTAAAGGCTTGCCATATTCAAGGGCCGGATGGTAGAATGGAAGTACAGACAGGAGGTGCTTGCCAGTGGCGTTGAACTTTGAAAAGGCGACAATCCAATGGCACCCGGGTTTTTACAGTGCGGCGGAGCTGGAATTGATTTCCGACAAGGACGTGCTTGCGTTCCAGCGGGAATACAACCTGAGCAAAGCGCCGCTTCAGATGGATCTGTTAATTATCAAGAAGCTGGCGGATGTACGCATTGAGAACGAAATCGGGCGCATTTTCAAAAGATACAATGTAGTAGAGTACAAAAGCCCGGAGGACGGGCTGTCCATAGACGACTACTACAAGACGATAGGATATGCATGTCTGTACAAAGGATTCGGGGACACGGTGGACCAGATTCCTGCCCGGGAGCTGACGGTATCGATTTTCCGGGAGAGCTGTCCCAGGGAATTGCTGAAAGCGCTGAAAAAGGAAGGGCTGGAGGTTTCGGAACGGTTTCCGGGAATATACTATGTAGAAGGGAATGTGCTGTTCGACACACAAATTGTGGTGACCGGGCAGCTGAGCCGGGAAGCCCACAGCGGGCTGCGCATTCTGTCCAGAAGCGCCAGGGAGGAAGACATCAGAGACTTCATCCACAAAGCCACATTTCTGACAGAGCCGGGAGACCGCGACAATGTGGAGGCGCTTCTGCAGGTCAGCATTTCCGCAAATGGGAAGGTCTACGATACAGTAAGGAGGGATTTTGTCATGTGTGAGGCGCTGAGGAAGCTGATGAAGGAAGAGCTGGAAGAAGAGAGGATTAAGGGCAGAGAACGTGGTATGGCAGAGGGAAGGGCAGAAGGAAGGGCAGAAGGAAGGGCAGAAGGCAAAGAAAACGCCATGCTGGCATCTATCAGGAACCTGATGGACAGCATGAAATGGACAGCGGAACAGGCCATGGACGCATTGAAGCTTCCCATGGACGACCGGGAAAAATATGCCGCGAAGCTGTGAACCCACAGCGGCAGTCCCTGTGACGGGTTTGCCCGCAGCCAAGGCAGCCGATGACGATTCGTCAAAAAGCGGCGGCGAAGAAAAAAGAGCGCCCCGGGTCCCAGCGTCTTCCACGGATGCAGGCTCCCGGGAGCGAACCGCCGGCAAAAAGAGGTGCAGAGAATGCGATGAACAATATATGCCACGACATTTTCAGGGCCATCCACGAGGGAAAATGGCTGAAAATCGAGTACAGGAACCGGGAAGCCCAGGTCACGAAATACTGGATCGGCATCCGGAACCTGAATCCGGCCAGGCGTTCCCTTATGGTGGACGGCCTGCACCTTGGCAGGTACACCACGGATTCTTATGATTCCATCTATATCGATTCCATTTTGTCCTCCCAAATCGTGGAGGGGTCTTACTGTCCGGTGAACGAGGAGCTGGTTCAGGACATTTACTTAAACCCGCATAAATACAGACAATTATTCGACAACAGCGCCAACCTGAAGATTCTGAACTACCTGGAGATGTGCAACCGCATGGACACGGTGCCCTACCGTTCCGACTTCGCCCTGGTGCGCTACCTGGACCAGGAGAGCTTCACAGGGGAGGGCTATCAGCTGGACGGGGAGCAGTTCCGCGCCATCGTCCGGAATTTTCAGCTGAGGATGTCACGGCAGGAACAGTCCCGGAAGGGACAGGACGAAAAGGGGCGCAGGGACGGCAAGCTATCCATGCAGCAGCTTGCCATGAACGTGCTGAGCATCCACACGGCCAGGGGGCTGTACGTGCTGGCCTGCCGCAAGCTGCAGTTGGACGTGAAGCAGCGCGTTCTGCGGCCGGAGGATGACATCACGGTGTGCACGGAATTCTGCTATGGGGAGACCAAAGAGAATATCCGCAGATACCTGGATGCAGATGAGTACGAATTGCTGAATGATTTTGAACGGAATCAGGAGAAAATCAAGGACTGTGTCATGAAGCATAGCCGGCGTGTCATGGGGGTGGACGACATGCCCTACATCATCGGCCTTGGCATGGACGTGCCCTTAGACCTCCACGGGGAATACCAGGCGATCATCAAGATGATCAGCGAGGACAGGGCCACGGTGCCCATCCGGGCCTTTTTCGGCGACCTGCTGAACCGCCCGGTCCGGCGGAAGAGCTATCCCTTTGCCTTGCTGAACCGCCAGATCAATCTGGACCAGCTCCTGGCCATCCACAACGCCATGAAATACCCCGTAGCCTACATCCAGGGCCCGCCGGGCACAGGCAAGACCAATACCATTATCAACACCATCGTCACGGCCTTTTTCAACGAGAGGACAGTGCTGTTCGCCTCCTATAACAACCATCCCATCAACACCGTCTTCGAGAAGCTGATGGACATGGAGTACCAGGGGAAGAAGATACCTTTCCCCGCCCTGCGGCTGGGAAATGCGGAGAAAGTCAGAGAGGCCATCGAGCATATCAAAGAACTGTATTACCAGACTCAGGCCATCACCGTGTTCGAGGGGACTTTGGACAGGCGGAAAGAGGACCGGAAGAGACGGGCCAGGGAGCTTTCCAATCTGCTGAAAGACTACGAGGAGGTGCTGGATTTAAAGGAGCGCAGCGAGACCCTGAACCGGCTGCTGGAATATCAGCGCCGCTGCAAGCCGTCCCTGGAGATGCTCCCTTTCCAGGCTGACCTCCAGGGCAGACAGCTGGCCCAGGTGCAGAAGCGGATAGAAAAGGCCGGGGAGATTACGGAGCAGGATGCCTTCGCCCTGCTGGACCAGACTTCAGAGGAACTGCTGAAATATCTGTTCTACACCTCCGCCCGCTACATCAAGAAACTGGACGGCAATAAGTATTCGGAATTACGAAAGATTTTGTTCGATACAGAGGAGAAAGAACAGGTGGCGGCTTTCGCGAAATACCTGGGGAAGACAGAAAACGTGAAGAAGCTCCAGGATATTTTCCCCATCATGATCACCACCTGTATCTCCGCCCACAGACTGGGAGAGCCGGAGCCTATGTTCGACATGGTCATCATGGACGAGGCCAGCCAGTGCAACACGGCGGTGTCCCTGGTGCCCGTCATCCGGGGAGAGAACCTGATGCTGGTGGGAGACCCGCAGCAGCTGAACCCGGTGATCCTGCTGGAGGAGCTGCCCAATCAGAGACTGCGGAAAAAGTATCATGTGGCCGAGGAGTACGACTATCGGAAAAATTCCATCTACAAGACCTTCCTGGCCTGCGACGCGGTCAGCGATGAAGTTCTGCTGCGCAGCCATTACCGCTGCAACGAGAAAATCATCCAGTTCAACAACCAAAAATACTATAATTCCAGGCTAAACATATGTTCTGCCAGCAGAGAAGAGCATCCCCTTCTCTATCTGGACATCAAGAACCAGGACAGCCCGGTGCGCAACACCGCCCCTCAGGAGGTGGAGCAGATCGTCCGCTACGCCAGTCTCCACAGGGAGCAGAGCATCGGCGTCATCACGCCCTTCGTGAACCAGAGGAAACTGATTGAGGAAGCCCTGACCAAAGCAGGTCTGAAGAACGTGACCTGCGGCACCGTCCACGCCTTTCAGGGGGACGAGAAGGACGTAGTGCTCTTCTCCACCGCCATCACGGACCAGACCCGGAACGGAACCTATGAATGGCTGAAGAACAACAAGGAGCTGATCAACGTAGCCACCTCCCGGGCCAGGGACCGCCTTATCGTGCTCTCCGACTCCGGGAACCTGGCCAGGCTCCACAGGGAGGGCACGGAGGACGACCTCTACGAGCTGGTGGAGTATGTGAAGAAGAACGGCCAGTCCCAGGTGACCCGGAAAAAGGCGAATTCCAGGGCCCTGGGGGTGAAGCCTTTTAGCACGGCCACGGAGGAGGCTTTCCTGGAGAACCTGAACCATGCCCTGGAGAATATCTGGCTCTCCCAGAACCGCTTCTCCGTCCAGAAGGAAGTGGCCGTCTCCCAGGTCTTCCGGGAGAATGTGACAGGCAGCGACCTGTTCTATTCCGGGCGGTTCGACTTCGTAGTGTACGAAAAACAGGGCCCGTCCCAGCTGCCGGTGCTGGCCATCGAGCTGGACGGCAAGGAGCATTTCGAGGACGAGGTGGTGCGGAACCGCGACCGGAAGAAGAACGAAATCTGCGCGGCCCACAATCTACAGCTGATCCGGGTGGAGAACTCCTACGCCAGGCGGTACAGCCATATCAAGGAGATACTGATGAACTACTTTTCGGTGAGGCATTGACATGTGCAGATAAACCCAAAAGCAAAAATGAAAAATAAAGTGCATGCGAAAAGGAGAAGAGCGATGGAGCTAAACGAAAAAGACGCGGCATGGGTACAGGATATCCTGGACAGGGTGGCCCACAAGCTGGAGCGGGTAAGCGAGCGGTCGAAGGATAAGATTCCCTACACCACGGTACACGGGGTGCATGACGATAAGTCTGGGGAAATCGGCTGGTGGACCAACGGATTCTGGGGCGGCATGATGTGGCAGATGTACGCGCTCACCGAAAACGAGTCCTACAGAAAAATCGCCGAAGATAACGAGCGGAAGCTGGACGCCTGCCTGATGGATTACGGCAAGCTTGACCATGACAACGGCTTTAAATGGCTGCCCACTGCTGTGGCAGACTACCGGATGATGAAGAACCCCGCTTCCAGGAACAGGGGGCTGTTGGCGGCATCGAACCTGGCTGGCCGCTACAACACGGTGGGGAAATTCATCCGGGCCTGGAACGACTGGGGAAACGAAGACCACAGAGGATGGGCGATCATTGACTGTATGATGAACCTGCCGCTGCTGTACTGGGCCAGCGAGGAGACGAAAGACCCCAGGTTCGCCCAGATAGCCGTCAGCCATGCCTATACGGCCAAAGAGAATTTTATCCGGGGAGACGGTTCCGCCAATCATATCGTGGAGTTCGACCTGGAGACCGGTAAAATGGTGAGAAGCTACGGCGGACAGGGGTTCGGGGAAGGCTCTTCCTGGACCAGGGGACAGAGCTGGGCGCTGTACGGTTTTACGTTAAGTTATCTGCATATCAAAGACGCTGCTTTCCTGGAGACAGCGGAGCGGGTGGCCAATTGCTTTATTGCAAATATTCCGGAGAGCGGTCTGATTCCTGTGGACTTCCGCCAGCCTATGGACGTGGATTTCGTGGATTCCACAGCCGCCGCCATTGCCGCCTGCGGCCTGACGGAGCTGGCGAAGCTGACAGAGGGGAGACAGAGCGGAATCTATCTGAAGGCGGCGCTGAAAATGCTGAAGACAATTGAGGAGGAGTGCTTCCGCTGGAATGAGCTGGAGGACAATCTTCTGACCAGATGCTCGGCGGCTTACCATGATAGGGAACATGAATCAGTCCTCTTCCTGGTGACGCAGAAGTGTTATGTGGAAGGCGTATCGGGTGCAGTGAAAGGATGACGGGACGATGACGGCCGGGTGTTTAGCTTGACAGATATACCTTTCATTCGTATTGCGGCAGCATTTTTATAGAGCAGCATTTTGTTTAGGAGGAAGCGTGAAAAATAGTATAGCTGAGGACATGGGTTTTTTTGCCAGCGAGGAGTTTGACGCGAGATTCCGGTATGGCGGAAAGGATTTGGGCGCGATATGCACAGAGGGCAGAACGGTCTTTAAGGTCTGGAGCCCTTTTGCGGAAAAGATAGAATTACGTTTCTATAAAGACGGAATTACGGATGATATCTGTCTCAGAAGACAGATGCAGGCGGATGAAAAGGGCGTATGGAAGCTGGAATTTCCGGAGAGCCTGCACGGCATGTACTATGATTATCTGGTGCGGATAGACGGGAAGGACACGCGCACTGCGGATCCGTACGCGGTGGGCTGTAACTGTAACGGCGGCAGAAGCATGGTGGTGGATCTCTCCAGGACGAATCCGCCGGGATTTGAGTCGGACAGGGCGCCCCGGGACTGCAGAGAACGGATTGTCTATGAGCTGCATATCAAGGATTTTTCCTATGATGTCAAGAGCGGCGTCCCCGGGGAATACCGGGGGAAGTACAAGGCGTTTACCGTGGACGGGACAGGAGGGGACTATCCCACCTGCATGGAATATCTGAAGCGGCTGGGCGTCACCCATGTGCAGCTTCTGCCTTTCTTTGACTATGGATCTGTAGACGAGGCCGGGGATGAAAGGCAGTTCAACTGGGGATATGACCCGGTGAACTACAATGTGCCGGAGGGCTCCTATGCCACGGATCCCAACGACGGCGTCGTCCGGATCAGGGAGTGCAAGGAAATGATTCAGGCCTTGCATGAAAACGGGATTGGGGTTATTATGGATGTAGTGTATAACCATACCCACCAGGAGGATTCCTGGCTGCAGCGGATGGTGCCGGGGTATTATTACCGCTACCAGGAGGACGGCAGTCTCTCCAACGGCTCCGCCTGTGGGAATGACATTGCCGCAGGGCGTTCCATGGTGGACAATTATATCGCGGATTCCGTGATGTACTGGGCGAAGGAGTATCATATAGACGGATTCCGGTTCGACCTGATGGGGCTTCTCACGGTGGAACTGATGAACCGGATCAGGCGGGAGCTGGACGCGGAATTTGGCCCCGGGAAGAAAATGATGTACGGGGAGCCCTGGAGCGCGGCGGATTCTCCCATGGAAAAAGGAACCAGAGCGGCCCAGAAAGGGAATGCGGGCTTCCTGGACGATGGGGTTGGAATCTTCTGTGATGATACCAGAGATGTGATAAAGGGCAGCGTATTCCAGGGGACGGAGCCTGGCTTTGTCAATGGAGGCGCCGGCCTGGAGACTGCCATCCTCCAGGCGGTGACCGGATGGAAGGACGGCGGGGCCTGCTTTGAGCCAAAGAGCTGCCGGCAGATCATCAATTACGTCTCCGCCCATGACAATTTCACTCTCTGGGATAAGCTGGTGTTGTCCATGCACCGGGATAAGCCGGATTTTGACAGAAAGCATGAGGATGTGCTGGCTGCCAATAAGTTGGCCGCATTTATATATTTCACTTGCCAGGGGAACATCTTCCTGCAGGCAGGGGAGGAGTTCGGAAGGACGAAGCACGGGGAGGGCAACAGCTACCGCTCCTCGCCGGAGCTGAACATGCTGGACTGGAGCCGGACGGTGGAGTACGGGGAACTGGTAGAATACTACAAGGGCCTGATACGGCTCAGAAAGCGCCTGCCCGGAGTGTGCGATAAGTCCCCGGAAGCGGTGTCGCGCATCAGCTGCGGCAGAATCCACGGGGAAGGCGTGGTCTCTTTTCTGGTGGACAACAGGGCTCCGGCGGACAGCCCCTGGGAGGAGCTGTTCATTGTATACAACGCTTCCGGACAGGAGACGGCCGTGGGCATGCCGGAGAGCGCCCTATCCCCGGAGGGGCCCGAGGGGCAGTACAGGCTTTGGGAAGTGCTGGCGGACGGCCTGGAGACAGACTGCCGCAGAAAGGCGGAAATCGCGGGGGGTCATATCCTCGTGGCTGCCCACAGCGGTCTGTTGTTGGGACGGAGGAAACAGATTGTCCGGGCAGCGGTGCCGCCTGACGGAGACGGAATGGTACGGGGAGGAGCGACTTGAAATGTACCTGAATTATATATTTGATTTCTACGGGACGCTGGCCCACATCCGCACGGATGAGGAAAAGCCTTACCTGTGGGAGAAGATGAGCGAGATATACGCGGCGCTGGGGGCCCGTTACACGGCGGAGGAGCTGCGGGAGACATTCCGGAGCCTGGAGCAGAAGGAGCGGGACAAGATAGGGACCGAAGACGCGGAGCCTGACCTGACGAAGGTGTTCGCGCTGCTGTACGCCGGGAGACACCTTCCTTTCATCGGAGCAGGGATGCAAAAAGCCCTCTCCGATTTTTTTTGAAAGATTGATGAATGAGTACGGTCTGAAGTCGTCGGAAAGCATCATGATAGGAAACGACGAATCCGCGGACATCGCAGGGGCATGCCATGTGGGGATGGATTCTTTGTACATCCACACGGAGATTTCTCCGGAAGAGTACGGCAGGGTGCAGGCCACTTACCGCGTCCTGGACGGAGATTTCCGTAAAATCGGGCCGTTGATCCTGGCGGATGGCCACGGATGTTGACAGGGAAGACAGTTTGGGAATTGTGTTTTGACGGAAAATGGCTTATAATGGTGTTGGGATTCAGGGCTTTTTCCTGAAGGGAAAGACCTTCTGAACAGGGAGGATACATATAAATGGTACATGGCGCGTTGGAGCGTTGAGAAAGGACAGGGTAAATGTTATGAAAAGAGCAAGTGGTATTTTGCTTCCCATCGCCAGTCTGCCGTCAAAGTACGGCATCGGCTGTTTTTCCAGGGAGGCATATGATTTCGTTGACCGGCTGAAGGAGGCGGGGCAGAGCTACTGGCAGATTCTGCCCCTGTCCCCCACCAGCTATGGGGACTCTCCGTATCAGTCCTTTTCCTCCTTTGCGGGGAACCCTTATTTCATCGACCTGGAGGCTTTGATTGAGGAAGGGCTGCTGACGAAGGAGGAATGCGATGCCTGTGATTTCGGCAGCGACCCCGCGCGGATAGACTACGGCAAGATCTACGAGGAGCGCTTCCCTCTGCTGCACCTGGCCTATGAGCGCAGCAACATCGCCCAGAACCCGGACTTCCTCCGCTTCGTGCAGGAGAACGCGGACTGGCTGGAGGACTATGCCCTCTTCATGGCGGTGAAGCAGCGGTTCGATGGGGCCGCCTGGGAGGAGTGGGCGGAGGACATCAAGAAGCGCTGGGGCTTTGCCATGGACTATTACCGGAGGGAATGCTATTTCGATATCGAATTCTACAAGTATCTCCAGTATGAGTTCCATGTCCAGTGGAAGAAGCTGAAAAAATACGCCAATGACAACGGAATTCGGTTCATCGGGGATGTTCCGATTTACGTGGCGTTCGATTCCGCGGACGCCTGGGCCCACCCGGAGATGTTCCAGTTCGATGCCGACTTCCAGCCCATCGCCGTGGCGGGCTGCC
>OFFF01000385.1_pt1 | contig 34104 bp, 32 predicted proteins | sample 1521301 | NCBI WGS metagenome assembly OFFF01 (sample SAMEA3504101, study PRJEB24116) | mouse gut metagenome | biome: mouse gut; feature: mouse-associated habitat; material: faeces | place: Denmark | collected 2011
TCTGGGCTTTCTCCTAAACAAGTTGCATCAGTTATTTTCCGACAATTCCTAAGCAGATAAGTTATGCAGAATTATAGATTATTGTCTCTTGACAGTCCATTGCATATATATTAATGCAATAGTATTCTGCGATATGAATAAATGATTAGAATGAAATTCTAAAAGGAGGGATTTTATGCAATTATGTCTTGCTGCCATCCGCAATCAATATGAAATGCTGACACGGATTGAACGGCAGATTGCCGACTATATATTGAACAACAGCGGACAGGTTCTTGAAATGAATGTGGCAGAGGTCGCCGCCGCTGCCGGGACGGCGGGTTCTGCCGTCATCCGTTTTTGCAAAAAACTGGGTTATACGGGATTCTCGCAGTTCCGTATGGCTCTTGCCAGAGAACTGGCAGTTTACCCCAGTGTGCCCTCTGCGCCTCCAAGAACAGGGGAATCCCTCTCCGAGGTGGCCCAGAAGGTTTTTATGTCTGGTATACGCACCATGCAGAATACGGCTGCCATGATGGAACAATCCCAACTGGAGCAGCTTGTAAGCATGCTCGCACAGGCTGAGCGGATCTGCGTCTTTGGCGTAGGCACTTCGGCATCCATCGCGGAAGACTCCCAATATCGCTTCCTTCAGCTGGGATATCCGTCCTCCTGTTATACAGATATCCTGTTTATGTCCGTGGCCGCCATGAATATGAAAAAAGGGGAGGTCGCCATCGGAATCAGCCACAGCGGCCGCACGGAAGCCACCCTGGAGGCTGTGCGCCTGGCCAAGGAACAGGGCGCGCGCACTGTGGCAATCACCAGCTATCAGGCAAGTCCCCTGGCCCAAATGGCTGATTACAAACTTGTCGCTTATGCGGACGATATCACATATCCTGTGGAGGCAGTGTCGGCCCGGCTGGCCCATCTGTGCCTTATGGATGTGCTGACGGTTGCCCTGGCGTTACAGGGAGGAACGGAAACAACTGAGCGTCTGGCATCAAAAAACCGGATTTTGGAACATATCCGCAGAAAGGAGGAGTCATGAAGCATTCTGCCCGGCGGTCCGTATTCGCTGCCGCTTATGTATCTTATGCCGCTATCTACGTTGCCCGGATGAATCTGACGATAGCCGCACCTGTCCTGATCGAGGAGGGCATCCTATCCTCCTCGCAGATTGGACTGATGGGCGGCGTCTTTTTTCTCCTATATTCTCTGGGGCAGCTGCTGAACGGATGGCTTGGAGACATCTTCTCCTCAAGACGGATGGTTACAGCAGGCCTTCTTCTGACAGCTGCAAGTAATGTGGGGATCGGATTGCTTCTTCAGGCTGATAGCGCCGTCTGCCTATGGGCGGTGAATGGGTTCGCCCAGTCCATGAAAGAAGCCCATATCCCGGCCATCCTGGAATGCCGGTTCCCAGGGGAGAGCCAGAGGGTGGAGTGGCTTTTGTGCAGCAGACAGATGCGCACCCTGGACAGGAAATTTCAGTGGCATGTGGAATCCGGGGAATTCCAGGTCATGGCCGGGGACAATGCGGCGGATATCCTGCCCATGGGAAGATATGAAATCAAAGTGTGGCGGAAGGGGCCAGGCCGCTTTTGGCCAACGCATGACGGAAGAGCCAAGCCGCCTTTAGCCAATGTATTTTACCGAATATCATACCTGGTTATGTTCCCGCTGAAATCGGCCGCTATAATAAAGCCGCTCTCAGCAATGGGAGCCTGGTTAATGGGGGAGCCTACATCAAATTTCCGGAGCAGGCTCCCTTTTTTATCGATGAGATAGAGCCAGCCATCGGAGGCACCGAAGCAGAGACATTCTCCTGCCACAGGCACGATGGCACTGTCTATTGTGGCCACATCGCCGTTGCTGTAGGGAGAGGTGTAGATCAGGCTCCTGCCTGTCTCAAAAGTCCACAGGAGTTCCAGGCTTTCCATATCTACGGCCACAACTCCCCTGTCAGCGGTTCCCAGATACAGGATGCCATTCTCCGCATAGGGCGTTGTGGCGCTTTGGAAGGTATAGCCCGGAATTTCCTTATATTTTACAGTCCTGCCGGAGGCGGCGTGGATTTTGTACAGCCTGTTTCCGGAACCGGTGAATAGGAAGCCATCAGAGGCGGCGGGGGTCATGATGAAATTATGGAGCTGGTCATCGTTGTTTGTCCAGAGTATCTCCCCTGAAGCAGCGTCCAATGTGTAGAGCTTATTCCATTGTGAGCCGACAAACAGCTTGTTTTCATGCAGCATAAAACCCGCGGGAGAGGTATCGCCACCCGCCAGTTTCCGGTTCCAGATACAGCTTCCGTCGGTCGTATTCAGGCAGTAGATGTCCTGCTGGCCCCCGCAGTAAATGCGGTTTTCCTTTATCGCGATGCTGTTGCTTGTATTGTTGGAACCCAAAAGATTCAAGCTTACCGTCCATATTTCCCGGCCCTGAAGATCCAGACAGTACACATTGCCCTGGATATCCTGCGCGATTATAGTGTCGCCAGCCATGCGGATGTCGCTCTTGACAGAGTTTCTGGTGTTGTATTTCCAGAGCACCCGGCCAGTCTCGCCGTGGACGGCTGTAACGCCGCAGTCCTTGGGCCAGCCGTCATCCGATGTGCCCGCATAGACGATGCCGTCCTTCCAGGCCGGTGCAGAGTAGAGGATATTGCCACCCAGGGAAACGCTCCATTTATAACCTCCGTTCGGCCTGGCACCTTGAAAATCGTTATAATGGCAATGGCTGGCCGTCAGTCTGCCGCCCACGATTACAACGCTTCTTACGGCGGCGGGGGAAGCGTCAATCCCGCCTCCGTCCGGCTTTGAGGTGGTTATGTTGAAAGTGCCCCCAATCTCGTTGAGATAGTTGTAATGCCAGTGGCCGAAGACCCAGGCCAGCAGATTATGCTCTTTCAGGTCTGTCTCTGTCAGCCCGTCGGACAGCACAAAGCCGGTTTCATCGTTTTGGCAGTAATCGTGGTTGAAGAGAATCACTTTTTTGTCCGGAGAGACCTGTCTGAGGTCATTGCGCACATATGCCGCCACGTTGCCTTCCGTATATTTGGCCTTTACATCGCCATGAACGATGGGGGTGACGATATAATGAATGCGGCCGACCTCAAAGGAGTACATAACAGGGCCGTAAATGCTTTCAAACAGCGCTTCGCCGTATTCTCCCCAATTGACATAGTCGTGGTTGCCGATGGCATACCGGACGGGGACGCCCATGGTTTCATCATTCATGTCACGGATATGTGCCCTGAGGCCGTCAATATAGCAGATATCGCCGGTGTGGATGATAAAGGCGGGGTGAGTTTCTTCCACAGTCCTGCGCAGTTTTTCGAGCCATTCTCCTGCCCCAGCGGCACCAACTTCGCTGTCTGCCACATGTAAGAAAGTGTGGCTTGTAGCATCGGTCTCAAGCCTGTCCAAAAAGAAGTCATAATCTGTTTTTCACGCGATACGGGCAGATAATAGTTTGACGTCCAATAGCCGGATGGTATGGTAACAGTGATGAAATCCGCCTTGTGCCAGTCGTTCAGGGCATAGCGCCCGCTTTCGTCCGTCAGAACGACATCCCGGCCATTGCTCACCGCAACAGAGGCCAGGGGCTTTCCCGTACCCCTTTCATAGACAGCGCCGATATAGTTGGTTGAGGCGGAATTATTGCGTAATTTCATTGTAGCGGGAATATGCACCTTGACAAGTCTATACAGTATGGTGGTATCATGAAATGAGAATATTCGATGAAGAGTTGAAAAAAGCGCAAAATATCAGCTGACAATGTAATTGGTCCGTTGGACATAAAAAAGTCTTGAAAACGCAACAAAATTATGCTACACTGAACATGAAAAAGATGGGAAGATGCCTAAGATTATTCCAATCAGAGAACTGAGAGATACCACAATGACATCCGAATTGTGCCATAATTTAGCGCTATATGACTGGAAGCTGAAAGCGTTGAGCACAGGGTGCTTTCCGTAGAAGAGCAGAAGGTATTTCTGGAGTATCTGGAGCGGCCAAAGAGCTGGAAGGAAACGATTGAGCATGAAAGCCTGGTGGGTATCATGTAGCTGATGCTTTCTGCTCAGGAAAATTGAGTAACTGCAGCATCAAAGAGATGTTTGAGCGGTATGTTGAAAATTAAAAAGCCCGGAAACTGGTGATTTTTACTGTATTTCAAGCAAGAAGACAAAGCTCTGATACAGAAAACTTCGCAAGACAGATGGGCATGTAAGCGAAGCCTGTCCTACAATAATGTGACATCATATGAGGTATGAAAGCCTTGTAATCACACATTTAAGTGGTTGCCATGGATTTCAGAGCCTTTTTTCTATACTGGAAAAATGTTGAGGACATATGAAAAACAGAAAAGGAGAATGCGAAGAATGAGGTTTTTTATTGACACGGCAAAGGTGGAAGACATCAAGAATGCAAACGACATGGGTGTAATCTGTGGAGTTACGACGAACCCTTCCCTGATTGCGAAAGAGGGCAGGAATTTCGAGGAAGTCATCGCAGAGATCGCATCCATCGTGGACGGGCCCATCAGCGGAGAGGTAAAGGCCACCACCACGGACGCGGAGGGCATGGTTCGGGAGGGACGCGCCATTGCTGCCATCCATCCCAATATGGTGGTGAAGATTCCCATGACGGTTGAGGGGCTGAAAGCCTGCAAGACCCTGTCCTCCGAGGGGATAAAGGTGAATATGACGCTGATTTTCACGGCGAATCAGGCGCTGTTGGCTGCAAGGTCAGGGGCTGCCTATGTCTCTCCCTTCCTGGGACGTCTGGATGATATCAGCCAGAGAGGGGTGGACCTGATTCGTGAAATCGCGGATATTTTTGCGCAGACGGATCTGGAGACGCAGATCATCGCGGCGAGCATCCGCAACGCGGTGCATGTGACCGACTGTGCCCTGGCAGGCGCGGACATTGCTACGGTTCCCTATTCCGTAATCGAGAAAATGGTGGGCCATCCGCTGACCGATGCCGGAATCGCGAAATTCCAGGCTGATTACAAAGCTGTATTCGGAGAGTAAGGAGCCGCATGCGGTTCAGTGCCGGGAATTCCGGCACTGCGCGGCAGGAAATGGGGACAGCACGGCGCTTACCTTGCCGCAGCCTCCGATTCAGAGGCTGCGGCAACATTACGTCTATCCGAAATTCCGCTCATAATTATCGTAACTGCCGTACTCCCGCCAGATATCGATCATCATCTCGTAGCGCTCCAGGGAAAGCCCTGTATAGGCGCAGTTAGAAGTGGAGAAGATGTAGCCGCCGCCGGCTGCCATGCCTTCCCGCAGGGATCGGAGCACGTCCTGTCTGCACTCCTCGTCGGTGCCTGTCTGGAGCAGTCCGCAGTTCACGTTCCCCACCAGGGCGATATTGTCCCCCACGATTTTGCGCACCTCGGGAATGGAGACCCCTCCCTGGGGATCCAGAGAATGGATGGCATGGGGGCCGCAGTCCGCAATCTGCTTCACGATGGGCATGATGTTCCCGTCGGTATGCTTGATGGTGTAATAGCCCAGCTTTTTGTATTCCGTGATGACTTCCTTCAGATAGGGCACGATGATCTCGTCAAATTTCTCCGGACTGAAAAACGGATTCACGTTAAAGCAGTAGTCGGAACAGAGCGTGAAGCCGTCCAGCAGATGCCCTCGCTCATCCAGCGCCCGGGCAAAATCCAGCGCCTGCTCCACCCGAATCTGGGACTCTTCGTTCATTTTTTCCGGCTCTTCGTACATCCGTGTGGAGAATTCCATCATCCCTTCCCCGTCCGGAATGGCCCAGGTGGGGTCGCCGTGGGCCATGATATAATACTCGTCCCCGCTCTTTTCCCGAATCAGCTCCAGAAGCCACTGGGTGTCCTCCAGCCCGCCCGGATTGGGGTGGACGAATATGGCGCTGTGTCCGTAGGCCCTGGCCGTGTCTATGTAGAGCTGCGCCATCTCGTTCATGTGCAGGCTTTTCTCAGAACGGCTCATCTGATTCCACTGGGAGTAGTAGCGGTGGGAGGGATGCACCTTCCCGAACTTCTCCATGGTCAGGAAGAATACCAGTTCGAATGTCGGCACCTGGCCTCCTATCTTCTCGCATTTCAGTGTCCGGATGAATTTCTCTCGATTTGTCATTTTCTGTTCCATGCCTTTCCCGTCTCCGGTCCGCTTCTGCCGGAAACGATAAATTTGACGTAGCCGCGGGATGCCGTCACGAGCCCGGCGGCATACGGAAGTATGGTTCTACGCCCCTATTGTAGAACAGTTTTGCGATAAAATCAATAGTGCTTTCCTGTGGAATTTGCCTGCGGATTTTGTCCGGGTCTGTTTGCGGAACCCATACGGGCATTGCGGGCGCCCATCGGTGCGCCATGCGGCAGGGGCGGCTGCATGCAGGAAAAAACTTGACATTCCTACAGGGAAAGATTTATCATTTGAGAGAGGATTGATTTTGGCGCGCAGCCGGAACAGACAGAGGACAGGATGATGAGGAACAGACGTGACAATGGATAAGGAAACGTGCAGAAAGAGAAAAAAACTCAGGAAGAGAAGGCGGCTCAAGCGGATTGTCATCGCGTATCTGCTGAGGGTACTGGTTGTGCTGGTGCCGCTGATGATGATCATACTTATGGTGTGCGGCTGCCTTTATATATATGAGAAATTCACGGATAAAGAGGAGGAAGTCATAGAAACGGCCCCCAGCCAGATTCCCGCGGCGACCATAAAGGACAAGGGGCCTCAGTTCCGCGTGGTCATAGACCCGGGACACGGTGGGAGCGATGGGGGAACCGTCAGCGGCGGGACTATAGAAAAGGACATCAATCTTTCCGTGGCGCTGAAGCTGAAGGCCGTCCTGGAAGATGATGATATAGACGTCGTCATGACCAGGAGCTCTGATGAGTATCTGAGCCTGGAGCAGCGGGCCACTGCCGCCAACGACGCCGGCGCGGACTTCTTTATCAGCCTTCACTGCAACTATTACGAGGAGGACGCCCGGATAGCAGGCCTGGAGTGTTATTACAGCAGCCCGGACGCCACGGAGAGCAAGGCTTACGCGGAGAGCATCGTGGAAGCGGTTTCGCTGAGCGACGGGATGAAAGCCAGGACCGCAAAAGACGAGGGCTATTATGTTCTGCTGAACACCAGGATGCCTGCAGTGCTGGTGGAGATGGGGTTTCTCTCAAATGATTCCGAGCGCCGGAAGCTTGCGGACGACGATTACCAGGAAACGCTTTCGCAGAAGATTGCGGAGGGCATCCTGCGGGAGGGGATGGATTGAGACAGGAATATGGCAGACGGCAGGGCTTCCGCAGGACAGAGGGGCCTGAGGGAGATAGCCGAATCGGGTAAGGCTGCAGAGCCTGGATAAAAGCCGAAAGGGGTTGAAAAAGAACATAAGTTCTGGTATAATCATATCAGACCAAAAAGGAAACGGAAAGGCGGCAGGCACGGATGGCCAGAGAAGACCATGTCTATATAGCAATCGATCTGAAATCATTCTACGCCTCGGTAGAGTGCGTGGAACGGAACCTGGATTCCATGAAGACGAACCTGGTGGTGGCGGATCCCAGCCGCACGGAGAAGACGATCTGCCTGGCGGTGTCGCCCGCCATGAAGGAATACGGCATCCCCGGGCGGCCAAGGCTCTTTGAGGTAGTGCAGCGGATTCGGCAGGTGAACGCCGGGCGACTGTGCAATGCGCCCGGCCGCAGGTTTGCCGGAGCCTCCTGGGATGCCGACGAGCTGAGGGCCGACCCCGCCCTGTCCGTGGCCTATGTCACCGCCCCGCCGCGGATGGCCCTGTATATGGAATACAGTACGAGGATATACGATATTTACCTGAAATACATTGCCCCGGAGGACATCCATGTCTATTCCATCGACGAGGTGTTCCTGGACGTGACCGGCTATCTGGACACCTACCGGCTCACCCCCAGGGAGCTGGCGAAGATGATGATGCAGGACGTGCTGCAGACCACGGGCATCGTGGCTGCGGCGGGCATCGGTACGAATCTGTATCTGTGCAAAGTGGCCATGGACATCGAGGCCAAGCATGTGGAGCCGGACGAGGACGGCGTGCGCATCGCCCAGCTGGACGAAGGGGAATACCGCAGGCTCATGTGGGGCCACCGGCCGCTGACGGATTTCTGGCGGGTGGGCAGAGGGTACGCCAGGAAGCTGGAGGAGAACGGCCTGTTCACCATGGGCGACATAGCCAGGTGCTCCCTGGGCGGCCCGGCGGAGTATCACAATGAAGAATTGCTGTACAGGCTGTTCGGGGTCAATGCAGAGCTGCTCATCGACCATGCCTGGGGGTGGGAGCCCTGTACGATTGCGGACGTGAAAGCCTACAAGCCGGAGAGCAGCAGCGTCAGCTCAGGCCAGGTGCTCCACTGCCCCTATGATTTCCGGAAGGGGAGGCTGGTGGTGCGGGAGATGACGGATCTCCTGGTGCTGGGGCTGGTGGACAGGAAGCTTGTGACGGACCAGATTGTGCTGAGCATAGGCTATGACAGGGAGAGCCTGACGGATCCAGAGATACGCAGATGCTATAAAGGCCCCGTCACCACGGACCACTATGGGCGGAAGGTGCCCAAACACGCTCAGGGCACAGCCAATCTGGGGCGGCATACCTCCTCCACCAGGCTGATCATAGATGCCGTGACGGAATTGTACGACAGAATCGTAGACGAGAATCTGCTGATCAGAAGGGTCAATGTGGCGGCGGGGCATGTGACAAAGGAAAGCGAAATGGGACAGCGGGAGGTCTATGAGCAGCTGGATCTCTTCACGGATTATGAGGCCCTGGAGAAGCGCAGAGCGGAGGAGGAAGAGCAGCTGAAGCGGGAAAGGAAGATTCAGGAGGCCATGCTGGACATCAAGAAGAAATTCGGTGGAAATGCGATTTTAAAGGGCATGAACCTACAGGACGGGGCCACTGCCAGGGAGAGGAACGGGCAGATTGGGGGACACAAGGCGTAAGGCGCAGGCTTTGAGAGAAAGGGGCGTGTTGTATATGAAAGCAGATGCTGCCGGGAAATCGGCGTATTCCCCAGATGACTACAAAGATATCATCAATCTTCCCCACCATATCTCCTCCGTCCATCCCCAGATGTCCATGGAGAGCCGGGCGGCCCAGTTTTCCCCTTTTGCAGCCCTGACAGGCTATGAGGACGCCATCAAAGAGACCGGGCGGCTGACGGAGGAGAGGATAGAGCTGGAGGAGGACGAGATGGGCGGCCTGGACAGGAAGCTACGGCTGCTGCAGGAGCGGATAGGGGACAGGCCGGAGATCTCCGTCACGTATTTCCGGCCGGATGTCCGAAAAAAGGGCGGGGCCTATGTGACTGTCACCGGCCGGGTCAGGAAGATAGACCTGCCGGGCAGGAGCCTGGTGATGGAGGACGGTTCGAGAATCGCCGTGGAAGCGGTGACAGGGATGGAGGGCGGATTATTTTCCTGATTTTACTGTTTTTGCCAGATGAGGCGCTGAATCTGTTGTGTTTTTGGTGAAAATGTGGTATACTTGCACATGTTTTCGGGATACAAATATAACAGAGCGATTGAGACGCTGGAGTGGCAGATGGAAAGCAGGATTCAGGAGATAACGGCTGTTCGGATTACAATTGAGCGCCCTAAGCTGGCGAGGGACGAGAAGAGCGTCCAGAAGATATTTGAGGTATTGGAGAAATGCCGCATTCCCTGTGAATGCATGGCGATCAACATTGACTGGCTTGCGATAGTCGTGAGAGAGGCGGAGCGGGGGAAGATAGACGGATTCATCGGGATGCTGGAGCAGGAGCTGAGCGGGACCAGGATTTCCATCAATGGGGATGTGATGCTGCTGTATCTCGAGAACGGGCAGCTGACATCCCGGAGGATCGGCCTGATTGCCAGCAGTCTTTCTCTGCAGGGCGTCGATATCAGGATGCAGCGTTACCTGCGGTGCGAAGACAGGCTTGTAATCGGGGTTTCGGCGGAAGATGTGGACAGGGCCCACAAAATCGTGGACCGAATTCTGGCTTCCGATTATCAGATATGAGAGTAAGGAATTGTCTACAAATAACTGATGCGAGTTTTTTGCCGTTTTCCTTGTATTTCCGGGATTTCTTCTAAACAAGTTGCATCAGTTATTTTCCGACAGTTCCTAAGGGGATGTCCCTATCCCGGAGCAATGGTTCCGGGCGGGACATTCCTTTTTTATATGGAAAAAATTCCACCTGTGCGGTTGCGGCTACAAGGCTACACAAAATGAGGCGATCTGAGCGCGGTTTTGCCTGTCAGAAGACAATGGCTCCTATAATCTGAGGATTTCAAGATCTTCAACCGCACAGATGGAAAAATTTACAGAAAGCTGTAACGTTTTTGGATTTGCTGTATCTAATGTGCGGACGGAAGCCAAGGGCCGGCAGAGAAAACCGGAAAGAGGATGCGGATTCGAATTTCCCGGAATTCATGAATCTGTATGTGCAGGACGATCCCCTGGGGTATCAGGCCCATGAGACAGCCTTCGCGGTGGAGCCGGGGGAAAAGGCGGTCCTTGTCTGGAACGGAGAGGGACTGGAGTCCATCGATGTCATCGTCGTGTCGTTGATCCATCTGGGGTACGGTACCGCCCTGGACATCCGGGACAGGCTTCTGGCAGGGGCGGAAGTCGAGACATCGGTGCCGGGGGAGTATGCGGTGGTGGCCCATACGGATCAGGGAGAGACCATAAACCTGGCGGATATGCTGGAAATCACGAGATTTGAGATAGGAACCTCTGAGGAGGCGTCCGGCGCTGCCGGGGTGAGATAGGAACCTCTGAGGAGGCGTCCGGCGCTGCCGGGGATTGACGCTTCGGAACAGCCGGCTGCGGGGAGCGGCAGCTGCGCTGGGAGGGATTTCATCGGGAAAATCATAAAGTCCGGAACTTGGCGTGGACGCCGGGGACCGGGCTTTTTTGGCATCTTGGAATCAAACGCCTGTCTGCCTCACTCCGTCTTCTGGGCCAGGTCGATGATTTCCGACAAAATGGAGGCGATCTTCAGCTGGCTTTTCTGCGGCAGCTTTAAAAGCTTATGATAGATCTCCAACGACACATTGTCCGGCTCCGCGTCCATGGTGTCGATGTCCTTCAAAAGCTCGCTCAGGGAAATGCCCAGTCCACGGGACAATTTGTTGACGCTCTCCAGGGTGGCGTTCTTCTCGCCACGCTCCAGCTGGCCGATATAGGTGGGATGGAAATCGCACAGTTCGGCCAGCTCTTCCTGGCTTAAATGCTGCTGTTTGCGGTAATAACGGATTCGGTTCCCCAGTTCAGTTGCAATCGACATAGACTATCCTTTCTCTGAATGTATACTATAAATATTAGTATTCCCATTCAATATACTATTGACGCTAAAACGAATAGAATATATACTAAAAGTATTGTTTTCGATTTTTTCAGGGTAAAAGTGGGAGAGATACAAAAGCAGAAAGGGATATCAGACATGTCATTGTTCGGTGAATACTTAAATCAGATGATCCGGGGCAGGGGGGTGCCCATCTCCAGGCTGGCCAGGGAGGCGGGCGTGGAACGGACCGCCATCCACAAGGCGTTGAACGGGGACAGAATCCTGCCCTATCCCGCGGTGGAATCCCTGGTCCGGTATCTGAAGCTGTCCCCCGGGGAGGCCAAAAAGCTGCACCAGTACTATAACCTTCTGTTTGAAAGCGAGAATGCAGGCCGTGCAAGGGAAATCGTCCGCGGCATGTTCCTGAGGCTGTCCGGCCAGCATTTCCCCGGGCCGGAGGAATGGCAGAACCAGTCGTCCGGGCAGCTATACTGCTCCCGGCAGGACAAGGGGGTATACAGAGGATATGGACAGATTGTCCGGCTGATACGTTCCCTGATGGAGGAAGAGAGGAAATGCCCTGCGCCGAAAATAGAGCTTGCGCTGCCTCCTGACATGAAAGCCTGGGAGGACTGCAGGGACTGGTTCTGCGCCGCCTGTGCCCACAGAAGGGGCCCGGAGGGAGAAGGCCGGGGCAGGGCAGGAGGCCGCGATATGGAGTTTTCCCATATTGTCTGTCTGGACGCGGCAGGGGACGCGGAAAGGGATGACCTCCGCAATCTGGAGGCGCTGAGCCGTCTGCTGCCCGGCTGCATTCTGCCCGGGCTTAGATACCATATCCATTATTATTACAGCGACAGAGGACAGGCCCGATATACGGATCCGCTGCCCTATTTTCTGGTGACCCATACCGGAGCGGCATGCTTTTCGCCCGATTGCCAGACCGCCCTGTCTTTCCGGACAGCGGAGCAGATCGCCTATTTCCATGCCTGCTTCAGCCATATGAAGAAGTCCTGCCATCGGCTGGTGGAATACCTGGAAAGTCCGGAGGCGGCAAAGGAAGCCTTTGAGGACATCGCCGCAGAAGGAGGGGTCTGTGCCATCCTGCCGCAGCCCTGGCTGAGGAGGGCGCAGACGGAGGGCTGGACTGTGCTGTTCACCCGGAAAGGAATCCAGGATTTCCTGAAGACAGGAAGACAGTGCAGTCCCTTTCCGGGGGCGGGGGAAGCCTTTCAGAGGAACAGGCGGGGCAGGGTATTGCTGGATTATCTGGAGACCCTGTGCGGCAGCGGCGCCAAGGGAAGGATCGTCAATGACGGGAGGTACGCCATTTCCAGGCGGCTTATGATGGCGGCTTCGGCGGGAGGCGTGTTTCTCTGCGGCGATGAGGCAGGGCATGGAATCCGGATTCGGGAGGGCGTCCTGTGCCGCGCGGTCCGCGACTGGGTCATCCATTTCTCTGACAGCGATGACGTGTTCGACAGGGAGGAGACCATAGAGATTCTGACGGAGGAACTGCGGGTGTGGCAAAGCGGGTGACGGGGGCGGGCACAGATTTGCGCACACGTTGTATTTGCCATGTGCCCGGCCTATAATAGGAGATGCTTTCCGGCGTTTACAGCCAGAGCGTCCGAAAAGTGGCCAGATACAGGATGAGGTATAGGGCGGCTATGACGGCGTGATAGATTGCCATGATGAGCAGGCCTTTGCGGAGGGAGCGGTACTGCTTCCCGCAGCGGGCGATCAGCAGCAGGCACAGGGCGCCGTACCAGAGAATGAGATAGACGACAGGCGTGCGTCGAAAGAGACAGAAAGTGGCGCCATAGTAGAGCAGGAAGCCTCCTTCCGTCAGCGGATAGCGCAGAGGGATAGGGGCATGGCAGAACCGGCACTTCCCTTTCAGGAACAGAAAGCCCAGCACAGGGATCTGATGGCGCAGGGGCAGGGAATGGCCGCAGGAGGGGCAGAAGCACCCGGCAGTCACAAGGGGCAGGTTGCTGCGTATCCTGTATTCCATGGTGCCGTAGTAAGCGCCGAGGAACAGGCCGAACAAGCTGCTGCTGATAAAAAGGATACCAAAAAACGTAGAATCGTACATAGTGCATCACCTTTCGTATGTGGCATGATCTCGATAGGGTCATAAATAACCGTTCATCAAATAAAAAACCGGATGAAGTGATTTTAAAGAATATGAAAGCGGTTGTCAAGAACAACTTACATGGCTTGCGATGCTTGACCATGTCTGCGGGGCGCTGACGCGAAGAACAGACATGGGACAGACAAAGAACAGGCATAGAACAGACATGAGACAGACATAGAACAGGCATAGAACAGACATGAGACAGACATAGAACAGACAAAGAACAAAAGAAAGCAGGGCAGTGACATGAATATTACAATTGCAGTAGCGGATTCCAACAGGGACTATATCGATAGGCTTTCCGAAGGGCTGCAGCAGTATGAGGAACTGACGGTCTGCATGTACACCAACGGAGAGAAGCTGCAGAAGGACATGGACTCCAAGCATTTTGACATTGTCCTGTTCGACCCGGACATTTCTGAGGACAGGCTTATCTTTGCCAATGTGGGCTTTCCGGTGTACCTTTACAGCGACGAGGCCCGCAACAAGGAAATCTACGCGGATTTCGCCAAGGTGGTGAAATATCAGCGCATCAGCAGCATCTATAAGGAAATCATACGGGAGTACGCGGACAAGGCAGGGTATACCGCGGACTTCGATTATTCCCAGAACACCAGAGTCGCGGCAGTGTACTCCCCGGCGGGGGGCAGCGGCAAGACCACCGTGGCCCTGGCGCTGGCAGGACGGCTTGCCGCCCTGGGGAAGAAGGTGCTGTTCGTCAGCGCCGAGCAGCTGAACAGCTCCTTCTATGTGAACCCGAAGCAGGAGGAGGGGATCACGGCTCTTGTGGAAGGGGCAGCGGACGAGCATGTGAATTTCTCCCTGAAGGTGAAGGGCATCATGAAGCAGGGGATGAACGGCATGTTCTATATCGAGGGCTTCGGGAAAATCGTGGACTATGACGCGGTCACCGGCAACGAGATGGGGGACACCCTGAACAAGATACGGCGCTGCGGGATCTGCGATGTGATGGTGATCGATATGGAGAGCAATCTGGACGTAATCGGCAGGGTCATCCTGGAACTGGCAGACCACGTTGTTGTAGTGGAAAAGCCCGGAGAACTGCCGGCCATGAAGATGAAGCTGTTCGCCGGGCAGGCCCTGATGAACGATTACAGGAAGAAAATGTCCAGGGTCTGCAATTTCGCCGAGAACGCTTCCGTATATTGCAAGGAGCTGGATATCCCCACAGTGGGGACGGTACATAACTATGGAAATCTGCCGCTGAAAAGCATCATACAGTCGATTCACTCCAACGGGGAGATCTCCGTGGAGAGATTCCTGTAGCAGAGCGGACAGAGGTATACAGACGACGGAGGGCGGACAGGCACATGGCGGACAATCATTTCATGGAGGAAGTGGCGACTTTAAAGCAGGTCATCCAGGAAGCCAGCAGGATCAGGGACTATTCCGGCGAAGAGATGGAGGAGCTGATCAATCAGAAGCTGTCGGAGCGGATTGACTGGGCGAAGGAGCACGACCCGGATCTGTACTGGTATTATCAGAATCTTTCTTTCAAAGAGACGAACTCCCTGCGGTACACCATCACGGAGTCCGTGGAGGGGCTGGGAATCCTGGGGAAAATCATCACGGATCCGGAGATTACGGAGGTGATGATCAACGGCTATGACACCATTTTCGTGGAAAAGGCCGGCCAGCTCATGCAGCTTGACGAGCATTTCGAGAATGACGAGGATCTCACCAGGATTGTGCAGCGCTTCGTCAGCAGCATGGACCGGACGGTGGATGCCAGCAATCCCATCGTGGACGCCAGACTGGAGGACGGCTCCCGTGTGCATGTGGCGTTCCCTCCTGTGGCGCTGAACGGCGCGACGGTGACAATCAGACGGTTTTCCAAGAACCCCATGACGGTGGAGAAGCTGCTGGAATACAAGTCCATCACGCCGGAAGTGGCGGATTTCCTACAGAAGCTGGTGGTCTCCAAGCACAATATCTTCGTGTGCGGCGGCACGGGCAGCGGCAAGACCACTTTCCTGAACGCCATCTCCAATTTCATCCCGGCCCGGGAGCGGGTGATCACCATCGAGGATTCGGCGGAGCTGCAGATCAAGAACATCCCCAACCTGGTGCGCATGGAGACCAAGAAGGCCAACTCCAAGGAGGCCACGGAGATTACCATCCGGGATCTGATCAAGGCCTCCCTGCGCATGCGGCCGGACCGCATCATCGTGGGCGAGGTGCGCGGCGAGGAGGCCCTGGACATGCTGCAGGCCATGAATACAGGCCATGACGGGAGCCTGTCCACCGGCCATGCCAACTCCGCGGAAGGCATGCTGAGCCGCCTTGAGACCATGGTGCTGACTGGAAGCGCGGATCTCCCCCTGGAGGCCATCCGGCAGCAGATCGCGTCAGCCGTGGACTATATCGTCCATCTGTCCAGGCTGCGGGATTTTTCCCGAAAATGCATGGAGATCACGGAAGTGGTGGGGTATCAGGACAAGAGGATCCTCCTGAATCCCATCTATAAATTCCGGGAGGACGAGCATAGGACGCTGAAGAAGGTCTCGGGACAGCTGATCAGGACGGAGAACAAGATTCAGAACATGGACAAGTTCATCCTGTCCGGGATATATGATTACATGGAGGAGAAGGCGTGAGCCGGTATGTTGTGAAGCGGGGCAGAGGACTGGGCGTTTTCTGCCGGAGAGAATGCCGGGGACGGCGTGAGGGAGGTTGTTTTGAGCAAGACAGCGGAAAAAAGTTCCGGAGAGAAAATCCGGATCAAATACTATGAATGCAACATGACGAAGCAGCAGCATCTTCTGGCCTACCTGGCCTTTGCTGCCGCTATCGGGGTCATCCTGTTCATCTACTATCGGCTGCTGCCCCTTGCGGTGGCGGGAGGGCTGCTGATCGCGATTCCCCAGGAGAAGAACTATTCCAAATCCGTCATGCGCAAGCGCCAGAACAGGCTGCGCCTGCAGTTCAAGGAATTCCTGGAGATCGTCTCCATCTCCGTCAGCGGAGGAAGCGGACGCTCCATGGAGAACGCGGTGACGGATTCCCTGCGGGAGCTGCGGATGGTCTTCAATGAAGACGCTGATATAGTCAGGGAGATCGGGCTGATCGTCAGAGAGTACGAGCAGGCGGGCATTCCCATGACGGAGGGCTTCACGGAGCTGGGGGAGCGCAGCGAGATAGACGATATCCTGAGCTTCGCCACCATCTACCGGACCATAGAGGGCAAGACCAGCGACTTCGGCTACATCATCGCCCAGACCCGGGACATCATCAAGGATAAGGTGGAAATCACCATGGAGATAGAGACCAGCATCACCTCCGCGAAATCGGAGGCCACCATGATGCTGATACTTCCGCTGGTGCTGGTGATTCTCATGTCCACCATGGGCAGCGGCTTCCTGGACGCGCTTTTCACCACGGCCATCGGCAGGGCTTCGGCCACGGTGGGCGTGATCTGTACTTTCGTGTCCTATGTGATTGCCACCAGAGCCACTGAGATTGAGGTATGATAGGAGGGCGTTCATGATTAGTGTGATATTGATGGGATTCGTGACGGTGGCGGCGGTCTTTTTCCTGATAGAGACCGGCAAAGCCAGCAAGACGGCAGCTGCGGAGATCGTCATGTCCAAGGCCTGGAGCAGCCGGTTCGCCAGACAGACCCTGGAGGAGAAAAAGGAAGAATTCCTGGAAGGGAACGCGAAGTACCATACGGTGCCGGAGAAGAAGGCGGCGAAAAAAGTAAAGGAATGGGACAAGCAGATTTCTGCTTATCAGAAAACCGAAGAACAGTATCTGTCAGGAAAGAAATTTTCCCTTCTGGACCTGATACCGCTGCCGGGCTATCAGCTTCTGGCGGACATGAAGCTGGACGGGGACAGCGAGCTGCTGCGGAAGCTGACGGGCAGCTGCGAGCATACCGGCTATGTGGAGCTGGAGCGCAGCCAAGAGACCGGGGGAAAGAAGAATTCCGCGATTTACGCCTATTATCTGCTGGCCTCTCTGATCGCGTTCACCTATGTGGGCGTCCTGCTGGCCTTCTTCGTGGGGGTGGTGACCATAGCGGCGGGAAGCGAGATGGGAGGCGTCGTCCTGCCAATGGCAGTGTGCTTCGCGGGGAGCGCCCTGTACGGCTATATCCCCTATGACAATCTGCGCTCCAAGGCCGAGAAGCGCCAGGAGGAAATCGACCTGGGGTTCCCCAATGCCATCTCCAAGATAGCGCTCCTTGTGACCGCGGGCATGAACATCGTCAAGGCAATCGAAGAGACGGCCCGCAGCGATGATTCCCTCATGTGCCGGGAGCTGCGCCTGACGTTGAAGGAGATGAACCAGGGCGCTACGGTACAGGGGGCGTTCCTGCGGCTGCAATGCCGTTGCAACAATAAATATCTGGATAAAATGGTGACCATCGTCACTAAGAGCTACGTATCCGGCAACGCGAACCTTGCCAGTGACCTGAAAGGGATCAATGACGAGTGCTGGCTGGACAAGAAGCACAATGCCCGCCGCATGGGAGAGAAAATCCAGAATAAGCTGTTCGTCCCGACTATGTTGATGTTCGTCGGGATACTGGTAGTGATTGTCGTGCCCGCCATGTCCGGCTTTAACCTATAAAGCAGGGCGGACGGGATGATGATAAATAAATGAAGGAGGAGTAGAAGGCGATGTATTTATTGGACAGTTTGTACATCCGTGTTCAGTCCAGGATGCGCATGGCAGGGGAGAAAGCGAAGGAATTTTTTACATCCCAGCGAGGTGTATCGAATGTAGTGGCAACTATCATCGTGCTGCTCATTGTAGTGCTGTTGATTGCGGCGTTCTGGAACCAGCTGAAGACCTGGGTGCAGGACATCATGGATCAGATTTTCCGCACCAAGTTTGACAGCGATGGCCTGGGCGGCAGCGGAGGCTGAGAAGCAGGGAAACATGAAGGAAAGGGAAGAGGGGACGGATGCAGATGTGTGGAAAGAACAAAGAGCGGGGAGCTGTTGAAGTGGAAGTCACGGTCATATTGCCCATCGCGATCTTAAGCGTCGCAATGCTTCTGTATCTGTCCCTGTTCCTGTATCAGAGGGCGAACCTGCAGGCGTGCCTGGAGACTTCGCTGGTATACTACAAGAGCGAAGTCACAGATACCTATGTCACTAAGGACAGCGGGGTGGCCTACCCGGGACAACCGGCAGAGGGCGGGTACATAGGAAAGGGGAATTCCTATTCCGCTACCGGGCCTCTGGATCCCTATACCGGGACTTTCGGGGACAGGGGCAATCTGAACAATCAGGATGCCTTTGAGAAATATTTTCTTTCTGTGGCGGACAGGATGCTTTTTTCTGAGAATCTGTCATTGACCATTGACTACAGCAACTATGTAATCATGAAGCAGTTTGAGGTCACCGCCGCCCAGGAAGTCTCGTTTCCTCTGGATCTGACGGTGCTGGGGATTGAGAAGGATTATAGGATCACGGCGACGGCGCAGGTGGCCGTTGTGGATCATGACGGCATGATCCGGAACGTGGATTATGCCATAGATTTGCTGGAAGATACCAAGCTGGGCGAGATGGCGAAAGGCCTGGCGGCAAAGATAGGCCAGGTTTACGAGAAGCTGAAAGGGTTCCTGGGCGGCTGAAGCACAGGGAGCGTTTCCTAAGATATCTGAGACGAAGGGCAGGAAATTTGGCAGGATGAAAGGAAGTCGGATGAAAAAGGGACAAAAGAAGAAATACATCAGCGCCAGGAGGCGTGGCTCCCGGGGAATCATCACCGTGTTCGTCACGCTGATCATGGTCCCAGTGGTGGCCATCACCGGCATCATGGTGGACGTGTCGCGGCTGAAGCTGTACAGCTCCCAGGCGGTCATGGCGGCGGATGCCTATGGGGAAGTCATCCTGAGCGAGTTCGACAACCTGTTGAAGGAGCTGTACGGACTTTTTTCCGTCACCCAGAATAAAGAGGGGCTGGCGGCCATCGACACGCTGGCGAAGCACATGGGCTATTCCTTCAATCCCAACGGGGACAAGAAAGGGCTATCCGGCTTCATGCCCTATCAGGACGCGGACGTGGTGCTGACATACGAGAAGGTGCCCGGAGCCAGCCTGTCGGACAACAATGTGCTGATGACCCAGATCGCGGCTTTCATGAAATACCGCGTGGTACAGGAGGCGCTGGAGGCCGGAGGGATATTGGACACCCTGGGCGAGTTCGATTCCCTGGACAGCGACATGGACGCCATGGAAAGCCGCAATGAAATCACGGACAGCTGCTCGAAAGCGCTGGGCCAGATTGACGACTATTACCAGGAGCTGAAGAAGCTGGCTGCCTACCCGGATTATATAGAAGAGAGACAGGAAGCCTTTGAGGGCTACAGCAAGGAACTGACTGATATCGCCAAAAGCGATGAATATGCCGCATATGTGGAATATCTTGAAGACAAGACTGACATAGACGCGGCCAAGGAAAAATATGACCGGATTGCCGAGGGGAACGCCGCCGATGATGAGACCATGACCGCCGAGGAGCAGGAACTCTACGAAAAGTACGTGGACGTGGAGGCCTACAAGGAGGATCTGGAGGAGCAGCTGGAGGATTACGAGACCGCAGCCGGCGACAATTCCGGAGATCCCATCCACTTCGACAATACCAAGGAGACGATCCAGAATCTGGAGAAACATGCCAAAGAACTGGAAAAGACCCTGAAGACCCTGGATGAGCAGGTAGAAAAGCTGCAGGGCCAGCTGGAGAGCTGCTCGGAGGAGGTAAAGGAAGGAATCCGGACGGAAATCGAGGACCTGAAAAAAATCACAGAGCATACAGATGACTTCATGGGCACCTATGTACTGATAGAGACCACCCATAAGGACATCCAGAACAACGCGGACAATCAGGAGCTGATGGAGGAGGAAGTCCCCAAGCTTGACACGGTGAAAGAGAACCTGCTCACAGGAAACGTGGAGCCGGGGGATTCCTACTGGGCCAAGACGGTCACCCTTCTATGGTACGATTTTCTGGAAGACGGAGGGAAAAAAGACTTCTACCAGAAGCTGAAGGAAATCTGCGAAAGCGAAAGCGACGGCGACGAGGAAGGCGACAAGAAGGCCGGAGACAAAAAGAAGAAAGAGGCGGAGGAAGCCAGGAAAAAAGCGGAAAAGGAACTGGAGGGGGACGAGGAGACCGGCGCCAGGGACATCACGGCGGAACTGGCCGGCCAGCTTGGCAGCAACGGCGCGTCGGGCAATGTGCCCAGCCTTACGGATTACTTCTCCGGCGGCCTGTCCTTCGAGAAGCTGGCGCAGGCCGGCAGCCAGGTGGTGGACAGGATTCTGCTGGCTTTCTATGATTTCGGCATGTTCTCCAGCCGAGTATCGGGAGTCAGGCCGGAGGGGGAGGAGGCTCCCGCAGGCGGAGATTCCGAAGAGTACGCGGATTACAGCCTGACGAAGGTGAAGATGTCGAAGGATGTCAATTACCTCTACGGAGCGGAGCTGGAATATCTGCTGGGCGGATACAATTCCTCCGTGTCGAACCTGAACCATACCAGGAACATCATCTGCGGCGTGCGGCTGGCCATGAACTTCGCGTCTTCCTACAGCGTCCGTGAGGTGAATGAAACCATCACCACGATTGCCGATACGGCGGCCAAAGCGGTGGCGGCTACCGGCGTCGGCGCGGCTGCGGCGCCTCTGGTACGGGTGGCCGTGAGCGGAGCCCTGCGCCTGGCCTTCGCCACCATGGAGACGGCTGCGGACTGGAGCAGCCTGAAAGCGCGCAAGAGCGTGGTGCTGTTCAAGCGGAAATTCGATGAGCTGGAGACGGTGGATGCCCTGAGAGGCCTGCTGGGGGAAGAGTTCGGGAAGAAATACGGTTCAGGAAGCTCAGACAAGAAAAGCTTTTCGCTTACCTATGAGAATTATCTGTTCGTGCTGATCTGCCTGTTGGTGGACGATAATACTTTGCTGTCCCGGACATCCAACCTGATCACCCTGAACGTGAACCAGGCCCAGAACAGCGGGGATACCCTTTCCACCTTAAGCTTCAAGATGGCGGATACCGTCACGGCGGTGGAGGCCACCTGCAAGGTCAAGGAGGACTTCGTGGTGCTTCCGAAGAATATCCTGGAACTGTACCTGAAAGGCACAGGCACGGAGTCTCTGATCAATGTGCTGGAGGATCATTATTTCGGCTACTCCATCATACGGGGCTATTGAGGGATTCAGTAAAAGCAAAGCGGAAAAGCATGGGGACATTTCAGGTGAGTATCAGAGAGGACGGCATATGACAGGGCGGAAGAGAAAGCGGGAAGCAGGGATGATTACAGTGGAAGGGGTCCTGAGCCTGGTTCCCTTCATCATCGTGATCCTGGGGATCATATCTTTTATCAATATTTTTGCAGTGCACAACAAGATACAGTATGCCCTGTACCAGATAGGGAGCGAGCTGTCCTGTTACACGTACTTCTACCAGGCTCTGGGTGTTCGGGCGGCGGATCTGAAGCTGAAGGAGGACACCGATGCCAACACGGAGAAGCTGGACGGAGCTATGGAAGATCTGGAGGAGTTCCTGTCGGAAGTCAACAGCTTTGAGGACAATGTCAGCGATGTAATGGACAATCCGGCATCCGGCGCGGTGGAGCTGGAGGACATCATCGAACAGGGAAAGGATGTCTTGCAGCAGGGCACGCAGCTGGCGCAGACCGGAAGGGAACTGATTAGCGACCCCAAGGCGCTGCTCCGGGGCTTCATTTATCTCGGCGCGGAGAAATTGGAGAACAGCGCGAAATCTTTTGTGCTGGAAATCATTTCCAATGGGATGATGAGCGTCTATCTGGACGGAAGCTTCTCCGGGCATATGCCCATGACGGCAGATGAGTACCTGAAATATTACGGAGTCAAAGACGGCATGAGCGGACTGGATTTTGGCAACAGTGAGCTGTTCAGCGATGAGAAATACCGCATGATTGATATTGTGGTGGAATATGACATCGAGGTGTATATCCTGAAACTTTTTTTCAAGGATCCCACCATCCATGTGGTGCAGAGGTGCTCCATGCCTGCATGGCTGGACGGGGACGGGGTCACTTATTCCAAGTGACGGCCCGCAGGCGTGCGGCGGCGATGTCCTTATGAAACCTGGAGAAACCAGGAACGAGGAGGGAGAGATGGCGGGTTATATGACATTGGTTCTGGGGATGATCCTTCTGCCCTGTCTCTATGGGGGGAGCATGGTGTTGTACCGGGATTCCTTTCAGGAGGAGAGGAACCGGAGCCGAATCCCGCTTCGGACAGGGAGGGAGCTTGCGGTGATGCTGCTGGGGGAGCTGGCGCTTGTGCGGGTGTGGTGGACCCTGGGGAAGTGCTCCGTGCTGGAAGTGCGGTTCCAGCTCCTGTTCGTGATGCTGGCCGGGATGACGTTTTTCTGTATGACGGATTTCTGGGAACAGATTGTGCCCAACAGGATGCTGCTCCTGTTGATGCTGGTGTTCCTTCTGATTCTGGGTTGGCAGGGCATACGGGATGGAGAGGCGCTTTTCCGATTGCTGCCCTCTGTTGTGCTGGGGCTGCTGTTCAGCATGATTTCATTCGGCCTGGGGTATCTGCTCAGCCATGGCAGCATGGGGGCGGGGGACGTGAAGCTTGCCCTGGTCATGGGGCTGTATCTGACAGGGGAGTACGTGGTGGGCGCGGTCTTCTACGGCTGCATCGCCAGCGCGGCGTATTCCCTGGTGCAGCTGGCCCGGAAGAAACTGTCCCGCAAGGACACGATTCCTTTTGTGCCTTTTTTGTACCTGGGGCTGATCATCAGATATTTGGTAGGATAGGTGAGAGTATGGCGAAGAAGAAAAGCATAGTGAAAAGGACCAAGGGCGCTGCCGGGGGGATTCTGGCGGCAATGCTTGCCGCAGGGTGGCTGATGGCGGCCTATACGGCGCTGGCCCACGATGAAGTGCGGGAGCAGGACGCGATGATCGCCGTGGCCAGGGAGTACCTGGAAGACAAGCTGTATGTGCGGGCGGCGGCTCAGTATCAGTCGGCTCTGGCGGCCTATGACACGGAGAATGACCTGCGCTACGAGGGCGAGCTCCTTGCCCTGTATCAGGAAGGCGGCATGACGGAGGAGTACTATGCGCTGATCAGGAAACGCATAGGCACAGGGGACGCTGCCATGGAAGAGTATCTGGAGCTGGCGGGGGCTTACGCCCGGGAGGAATCGGTGAACAAGGCGATACCCGTCCTGCGGCAGGGCATGGAAGCTTACGGGGACCAGGCTCTGGTGGATCTCTATGAATCCCTCTGCTATGGATATGAAATCTCCGGAACTGCCTTCAGCCAGGTGGGCATGCCCTCGTCGGACTGGTATATCCCGGCTTTCGACGGCGAGCATTGGGGCTACATCAGAACCAACGGCAAGACGCTCCTGGATTTCCTCTATGAGGAGGCCACCTGCTTTGCGGGGAATTACGCCGTGGTCAGGCTGGACGGCACTTACATTTTGATTGATAAGGACGGGTACTGGAACGCGGTGGACAAAAACGGGCTGGACGAAGTGACTGCTATCTGCGGGAGAAGGATCATCGGCGTGAAGGACGGCCGGTATGCCGTCTACAGCAATACCTTCGTACAGCAAGGCAGCGAAACCTACGACAAGGCCTACTTAAGCGACAATGGGCTGGTGGCCGTGCAGAAGGACGGCAGATGGGCCATATTGGATGAGGACCTGCAGCAGGTCACAGAGTACCGGTTCACGGACGTGGCGGTGAACAGCAAGGGACAGGTCTTTTATGGGAACTATGCCGTGGTGGCGGACGAAGGGGGCTATTATCTGATCGACAAAGCAGGGGAGGCCTGGTTCGAGGAGCGCTTCGCCGATGCGAAAGGGATAGAGGAAGGCCTGTTCGCCGTGGCGGACAGCTCTGGGAGATGGGGATTCGCCAATGAGAAGGGGGAGCTGGTGGTGGACTACCAATATGAGGACGCGTATTCCTTCTCCAACCGCCTGGCCGCCGTGAAATACGCTGGTAAATGGGGATATGTCAACAAATATGGCACGATGGTCATCGAGGCGCAGTTCCAGCAGGCCTGGCCCTTCCTGGCAGGCAGCAGCCTGGTGACAGACGACCTGGGAAACTACAAAGTGCTGAAACTGAAATATTATAGTTTATTTTAAGAAGATGCCGGGTGGGGATATGCGGAACTGGAAAACAGCAGATGCGGAACTGGAATAGGAGGAAAACGATGCTGACAGATGTGGTGATTGCAAACAGGAATTATACCAGGCTCAGTGTAGCTGAGAATGAGACAGTGGACGAAATCGCGCTGAAAGTGATGAAACAGGACTGCCCGGATTTTCTGCTGCCTATCAGGACGCTGGAAATCGACGGCGAGATGGAGATTCGTTATGAGCAGCAGGAGGGCGTGAGGCTCTGCTACAGTTCCCTGAAGATGAGTAAAAAGGAATTCACAGCCCTGCTGGAGAACATGCTCATGCCCTTCAAGGTATGCGACGACTGGTTCCTGGACTATCATAATATTCTGCTGGACGCCAACTATATCCTTCTGGGAAGGAACGACCATTCCGTGAAGTACATCTATGTGCCTGTGGCGGAGTATGCCCGCAATGACGGGGAAATCGTGGATTTCTTCAGCAATCTCGTCCTGAAGGCGGACATCCAGGACGATTCCCGCTTCTGCATAGAGCTGCTGCGGGTGCTGAAAGGGGACAATTCCAATCTGATGACCCTTCTGGATTTCATTTCCCGCGGCAGCGCTGCTCCGGCGAAAGAGCAGGCTCCGGAGGCACCGAGGCAGGAAAGCATATCGGCGAAAGTGTCCTCCACCGTGAAGGAGACGCTGTCTTCCCTACAGAAAACCGTAAAGGAGCCGCCCCATGAAGCCGAGCCTTTCGAGAAAAAAGAAAGAAGCGCAGACAGCCCGGCCCGACCAGGGCAGTCAACGGGGGAGTTCGGCAAGCAGGACGTACAGGGACAGCTTGTGGGAAGCCTGTTCGAGGAAGAGGACGAGGAGCCGGACAAGAAGAAGTCCAAAGGGAAACCGACCAGGCCTGCCAAGGAAAAGGGAAAAGCGAAACCGGCCAAAAGCGGAGGCCTGCTGGATATCTTCAAAGGGAAATCAAAGGGAGAAGCAGAGCAGTCTGCTCCTTCTGCCGCCGCGGATGGCTATGGGCGGGAGGCGCAGCCGGACAGAACCTTCCGCCAAAGCAGCGCGCCCCTGGCTCCGGCGTCAGGTGTGGCGGATGACGTGACGGAGATCTGCGCGGAGGAGCAGGACGGTGATGACGGGACGCTGCGTCTGCGGCTGGTGGACGGGGCAGGGTACGACTGCCCCAGGCTGGTGGAGATAGATTTGAGCCAGGGCTTTGCCACAGTGGGGAGAAGGGACAAGAACAACCAGGCCCAGTCGGACTATAGCTTTGACGCCTCCCTCTCCTTCATCAGCAGAAGACATTTCCGCGTGGAGCGGGAGGGGGATCACTGGGTCATCATCGACCTTGGGTCAGGGAACGGCACTTTCGTCAACGGGGAAGCGCTGCTGCCGAATATGAGGCACCCTCTGTTTTCCGGCGACACTGTCATGATATCCGCGAAACGCCGCCTGACCTATCAGGTATTGTGAAGAAGCGACCATGATCTGGCAGCGGGAAGGTACTGGATATGAAAGCATATATTGGCTGCATTTCGGACAAGGGGAATTACAGAGAGAAGAATCAGGATCGGGCAGTCTGCCATATGACGGACCGGAAAGGAGCCTTGCTGGCGGTGGCCTGTGTGTGCGACGGAATCGGCAGTTTTGCCCGAAGCGAAATCGCGTCGGAGATGTTGACCGCGGGAGTCAGCAGATGGTTCGAGGGGATGAAGGCTTATTATCCGGACACCATGGACGAGGAGACGCTGGTGGAGGATCTGGACATCACGGTCAGGGAGTTGAACGAACTGGCATATGAATACCGCAGGGAACATGGAATCGACATCGGATGCACCATGTCCCTGCTTCTTCTGGCGGGCAGGAACTACCATGTGTTCCATGTAGGAGACAGCAGGATCTATCTTGTCCGGGACGGGATGCAGCAGATTACCAGGGACGAGGTGGTCATGAAGGAGGCAGGCGGACGGGTGAAGCCCAGGCTGGCGAATTACGTGGGGAAGGACAGGGAACTGTGGATGAGCAGGCTGACGGGGACCCTGGAGGGGAAAGCGGCTTTCCTGATGGGGTCTGACGGCCTGTTCAAGCAGCTGGCCTATGAGGATGTGGCGGAGGCCATAGGGCGCGTCAAAAGCAGCCGCCATGCCGGGAAAGCCTGCGGGAGGCTTCTGGAGCTGGTGCTGGAGAGAGGGGAACGGGACAATGTGTCCTGTATTTTGGTGTGCGCTGTGCCCTGACGGATTGAGGGAATCTGGGCCGGAAGCAGTGAAGCGCAGGGCTGCACGCTGTCCGGCGACATGTGAGGGCAGAGCCGTGCATGGCTGGCTGCTGCCAGAGAAAGCCGGAGACGGTAAGCGGAGAAGGATGGGCAAAGGAGGTATGATATGGCTGGTCTGTCGGGAAGCGAGATGCTGCTGTATGGAGGAATCGCGGTGATGGCAGTGGCTGCGGTGGCGGCGATAGCCTGTGTGGCGGTATTCTGCAGCACGGGACGGAAACTGAAAAGGACACTGGAGCAGAAATACGGGAAACTAAAGCGTTGAGGAAGGGAAAAGGCAGGGGCGGAAAATGGCTCAGGTAATTGCGGGAATCTATGAGATACAGGAAAAAATAGGGGCCGGAGGTGGCGGCATCGTCTATCTGGGACGACATCTGCGCCTTGACAAGCAGGTGGTGCTCAAGGCGGACAAGCGCACCCTGAAAGCAGGCACGGAGACGCTGCGGCGGGAAGTGGACATGTTGAAGGATTTAAGCCACACCTACATTCCGCAAGTGTACGATTTCGTACAAGAGGACGGCATCGTCTATACTGTCATGGACTTTATCCAGGGAGAGAGCCTGGACAAGCTCCTGGGACGGAAGGAGCTTCCCTCCCAGCCCCAGGTCATCAGATGGGCCTGCCAGCTGCTGGAGGCCCTGAGCTATCTCCATGAGCGTCCGCCTCACGGAATCCTTCACGGGGACATCAAACCGGCCAACATCATGCTGCGCCCTAACGGGGATGTGTGCCTGATTGACTTCAACATTGCCCTGGCCCTGGGCGAGGATGGAGCCGTGAAGGTGGGGTTCAGCAGGGGATACGCCTCTCCTGAGCACTATGGGGCGGACTATATCAGCAGCAAAAGGCCTGCGGCGGTGGGGCAGCTTTCGGGCACGACAAGTTCCTGGCAGACAGACAGGACAGAAAAACGCCCGGAAGGCAGCGCATCGGAGCAGGGGAAGACAGGCTCCCGAAGCGTACAGGATAAGGAAGCCTCTGACAGGAATCCGGCGAAGACAGAATCCTGCAAAATTTCTATAAAGAAAGGCTTCGGCGGAAATACGGCAGAAGACCTGGATGCCACATGGGTAGAGGAAGGCTCAGAAGAAAATCCCGCAGTGGATTCCGATGCCACATTGGCTGAGGAAAGCTCGGGAGGAAATCCGGCAGCGGATCCGGATGCTACATGGGTGGAGGAAGGTTCGGGAGGAGATTCGTCAGCAGATCCGGATGCCACATGGGTGGAGGAAGGAGTTGGCGGAAGTCCGGCGGAAGAGGATGCCGACAGGACGGCGATAGATGAAGGGACTGGAGGGAATTCTGACACAGGGCATAGGGGAAATGCAGGAAGAGTCCGGAATATCGGCAGTTCTTCGCAGAGAGCCGGGACATCCGGCTTGACCGGCAGGGACACCGCAGGGAAGAAAGGCGGAATCCTTCTGGACGTGCGCTCGGATATCTACAGTCTGGGAGCGACCTTTTATCATCTGCTGTCGGGACGCCGTCCGGCACAGGATGCCTGGGAAGTAGAACCGCTGGGGCCAGAGGCCTGTAGCCCGGAAGTGGCCGCCATCATCGCGAAAGCCATGGATCCGGATCCCGGGAAGCGCTATCAGACAGCGGAAGAGATGCGGCTGGCTTTTCTGGATTTACCGAAGAATGACATGGACGCAGTCCGGCACAGGCGGCGCATCAGGGTTTCGGCCGCTGTGCTGGCCATTGCGTTCCTGGCAGGGGGAAGCAGCTCTTTCGTAGGCCTGAAGCAGCTGGAACAGCGCCAGGCTGCCCTGACGCTGGCGGAATACTCCGCAAACGCCCTGGCCCAGGGGGATGTGTCGGCTGCTGTGGATCAGGCGCTGCAGGCCATCCCCCAGGGGAAAGGCATCCTGGAGGCTCCTGTCACTGCCCAGGCGCAGAAGGCTCTGACGGATGCCCTGGGGGTATATGACCTGTCCGACGGATTCAAGTCGGCAGATGCCATAGGGCTTCCAGGCGCGCCCTTTGACATCTCCGTGTCCCCGGCTGGGACCAGGCTGGCTGTGGTATACGGGTATGAGGCGGCCGTCTTTGACCTGTCCAGTCAATCCAGGATAGCCACGTTGCAGATTCAGGAATCCGCGCTTTCGGACTGCCTGTTCACGGATGAGGACCATGTGGCCTATGCCGGGCAGGGCGGCGTGGCGCTCTATGACCTGGCGGCGGGGCGTGACGTCTGGACAGGGGAGGTGGCCACTACCCTGGCGGTGTCCGGGGACGGGGGCACCGTGGCGGCGGTGGACCGGGATGCGGGCCATGCGGTCATCTACGATGCGGCGGACGGCTCCGTGAGGAAGGAATGCTCTTTCCAGGGAGCCCATATGGCGGTGGCGGCGAACGACATCTTCGCCGACCCGAAGAACGGCGTCTTCGCCCTGAACAGGGACGGGAGCCTGCTGGCGGTGAGCTTCTCCGGCGGCGGGCTGACGGTCTTTGACCTGGAGGACAGCGATGGCGATATGGTCATCTATGAGGAATCGGAGTACGGGCGGTTCCAGGGGGGCTTCTGCGGGAAGTACTTCGCTTTCGCGGCGGATGGGGGGACGGACCGGTTCGGGCTGGTGGACACGGAGGCCGCGGCGCTCATAGGCAGCCTGGAGTCCAGGGACGGGTTCCTCCTGAAGGCGGACGAGGGCGGCATCTACCTGGGGAGCGGCAATGTGCTGATAGAGCTGGATTCCGCTACCCTGGAGGAGCTGGAGGTGGCCTACACCGGCAGCCTTGCCATGGCGAATTTCGCAGTGGGCGGCTCCCATGCGCTGGTGGCCACGGAGGACGGCTGCTTTTCCTTCTATGACAGCGCGGCCAGCCTGATGTCCACGGAGGCCGGGAACCTGAACGCCGACTTCCTGGCTCTGGCCGGGGGATATGCCGTCATCGGGAACCGCACGGAGGCCAGGCTCCGGATTATGCGGCTGGAGGGGCATGAGGACGCGCAGGTCGCTGCCTACGATGCCCGCTATGCCCATGAGGAAGCCCGTGTCAGCGCGGACAGGGAGTCCGTGATGCTTTTTGACTACAAAGGCTTCTCCGTCTACGGCATGGACGGGGGGCTCCTGGCGGAGGCGGAGCTGCCGGACGCGGGCGCCATCTATGACCAGCAGTTCCGGAGGGAGGGGGACGACTCTTTCCTGGAGGTCATCTGGTACGACGGCACCAGGCGCTGCTACAGCGCGGCGGACGGGGGACTCCTGTCCGAGGAGGCGGGGGAGGCTCCGGGCAAGGATCTGTATGAGGAGTTCTATGTGAAGGGATACCGCATCGCCTCCGGCCTGCATGACGCGCCTGTGGTGTACGAGGCCGGCTCCGGCAGGGAGGTGGCCAGGCTGGAAGCGGACGGGTACCTGACCTATGTGACGGAGCTGGGGGACTACCTTGTCACGGAATACATCGACACGGAGGGGGAGCGGTATGGCCTGCTGCTGGACGGGAGGCTCGAGGTGGTCGCCCGCCTGCCGGGGCTGTGCGACGTGGTCGGGGATACCCTGGTGTTCGACTACGGGGACGGGAGCCTGCGGGAGAGCCGGGTGTATTCCTTGCAGGAGCTGGTTGATATGGGGGAGGAACTGATTCGGGAATCCCGGAGCGATCCATCCTAAGGAGGACATCAGGTAGAAGGAAAATGCAGAAGCACATTATGTTCGTAGCTGTATATGAACCGAACAGATAAAAAGAAAACAAGGAGGGGCTAGAAATGAGGTCTGTGAAGAAATGGCTGGCGGTATTGCTGGCAGTGCTATTGATTGTGCCTGGGTCGCCGGTGTCCATGGAAAGGATGCTGGTAACGGAAGCGGCAGAGGAGATAGGGGGAACAGGAGCAGAGACAATTGAAGCGGAAACCTTGAATCCGGTAGATGGGCTGACGGATGAGGGGGGTGTCCGGGGAAGCACTTGCTGTCGAAAACGATAGGGAATCTTTGAGGGATTCCGATACTGGGAGCGGGGAGGCGCAGACGGAGGATGGGACAGAAGAGAAGATGGAAGATGGAGAGAATTCAGAAGGCATAGATGTTGTAGAGGAATCAGAGCCGGGCAGTAGCAATGAAGCAGGAGACAGCGGGGAAGGCCTGCAGCAGAAGGAGGGTCTGTCTGGGGAAGGCCAGATGGAAGAAAGGGCAGAAACCGGACAAACCCTGATTGCAGAGAACATTGTAGCCAGTGGCGCAGATGGGAATATCACATGGACGCTGGATTCCGATGGGCTGTTGACTGTCAGTGGGACAGGGGATTTTAGTAGTAGACCCTTTGAAAATCCCAACCTGTGGAAAGACTATAGGGACTCCATTACTTCGGCTAAGTTCGATGTGACAGGAATGACAAATGTACGCGGGGTGTTTTCTGGATGGCATTTGACGAGCCTGGATTTGAGCGGCTTTGATACCAGTAATATAACAGACATGAGCGGAATGGCATGTTTGGTGATTGCATTAACCTAACAAGCCTGGACTTAAGTAGCTTCGACATGGGCAATGCAACGATGGGAGATTTGATTATCATAGATGGAGGAATGATTGTGGGTGAGGGCGGGACTATTCGGTGGCCTTTGCAAAGAGGGAATCCGGCCCCAGGCTTTTCGTGAACGGCCCGGAAGAGCGGGAGATATTCCTGACGGACTACTTCAATAACCGGCACGACATCCTCATCGCCAATGTAGGCGACGCGCAGCTGACCGGAATCAAAGCGGAGCTCCTGGATGCCGTGAACGTGAAAATTGATGACGCATATATCGTCAATGGTGCGCTGGACGCTTTCACCAAAGTGCCCGGTGAGGGCGAGGCAGCCGGGAGCGTGATGTCCAATTTCGGCAAAGTCCGCCTGGCTCCGGACGGGGAAGGGGAAATCAGCGGTACCCTGAAGATTACCGCCGACGGACAGGAGCCGGTCTATATCAAGCTGACGGGCTATTCCAGCAACCCCAAGATCGTCACCACCACCACCGACCTGAACATGGATGATGTCATCAGGGTCAAATACGTCCCCTATTCCTACACTGTGGAGACGAACAATGAATATGAATGGAACAAAGTCACGTTCACTATAGAGGAAGGCGAGCTGGCCAGAGGGCTGCAGATGTATCCGGACACCGGCGAGATATACGGCGTCCCGCTGGAGGCAGGGGAGTTCCCAATCACAGTGAAAGCCACTTTCAGCAGGCCCGAGTTCCTTCCCGCCTATGCGGACCTTACGCTGATCGTAAAGGACAATACAGACGGGAATGTCAGCGTGGCTACGGATCCGGGATATGACCTGGTGCAGCGGGTACAGGACATGGTTCTGGACAGCATGTGGAACAGCGGCAGCCAGACCATGGTCTCGCTGGGCGAGTATGCCGAGTTCCTGGATGTATATCTGGACGGCGAGAAGCTGGTGGAAGGGGCTGACTATACCTCGGAACCCGGCAGCACCAGGATCACGATTCAGAACCAGACGCTTGCGGGCAAGGGCGTGGGGCACCATACCCTTGGCATTGAGTTCCGGACTCGGGATACCAATGATTTACGGCGTGCCGCTCAGAATTATACGGTGGCGCAGAACAGGAATCCCGGCAGCGGCGTTGGCGGTTCCGGCAATGGCGGGGGGAGCGCCTGGACAGGCGGCACCGGGACAGGAAGTGCAGACAATGGCGGAAACGGCAATGTTGGGGCCAACGTATTGTACAACACTGTAGATTCCGCCGAAGCAGTGGAGGAGATGACCATCGTCTATACGGTGATGCCCGGCGACAGCCTCTGGAGGATTTCGGCCAGGTTCTACGGCACAGGAGGGTTTTGGCGCAGGATATACCATGACAATGCTGACGTGATACGCAATCCCGGAAGAATCTACCCGGGACAGAAGCTCCTGTTACGCCTGACGGATTCAGGCAGGCCTGACGCCGACGGTGCCGCATCCGGCAGTGCCAGGGGGAAGGTCTATGTCGTTCTGCCGGGAGAGAATCTTTGGACGATTGCCAGGAAGTTCTATGGGGACGGAAGGCTCTGGGAAAGGATTTACTGGGCGAACAGGGAATTGATTTCAGACCCGAGGCATATCTTTGGCGGCCAGCGGATTGTGATTCCTGAAAAGTAGGATTGACATGGCGATATAGGTTGCTTTTCAACTACATCTATGTTATGGTATCCTTAAGCATTAAAAATGTTTAGAAAGGAGAAGGATGGGTATGAAAAAAGTAGCAACAGCCATTGCGTTGATGATTGCGATGGCAACCGGGGGCATCGTCTCGTATGGGACGAACAGCGGTCCGCTGGAGACCAAGGACGCGGGGCAGATGGAAGCTGTAGCCGCGGTGCAGGCAGACGCGATGACGTTTTCCAAGTGGGTTTCAGGATGCGTACAGACGGCAGTCCACCATCATGACCTTTGCGGAATAGACGGCTGTACGCAGGCTGGAGAGCACAGCCATGGCGTATGCAGTGTGGCAGGCTGTACGGAGACAGGAGTGCATATGCACAACGGAGAGTACTGCTATCCCCACAGTGCGGACGACGGACACGCATACCATGATTGCGGCGTAGCGGGCTGCATAGAGGTGGGGAGCCATACGCACAACACCTGCGGCGTAGCGGGCTGCACAGAGGTGGGGAGCCATACGCACAACACCTGCGGCGTAGCAGGCTGCACGCTGACCGGAGAACACAGCCATGGAAACGGTGGGTGCCATCGGCAGTCCGGCCATGGGTGCCATCATTGAGGGCCGATGCAATAAATAAGGTTCTATCAAAATTATGGTTTGCCTAACGAATCATTGCTGTAGGCCAACAGAATAATGAAACAATGTCAGAGCGTGTAGAGACAGTCTATGCGCTCTTTTTTGCAAAGGGGCGTCAAAGGAGGAAGCCCGGCAGCTTGACAGATCTGCCAAAAAGGCGGAGGGAGATTATGGCAGTCATAGGAATTGACCTGGGGACGATGAACAGTCTCGGAACATATTGGAAGGACGGAAGGGTATATCTGATTCCCATGGAGTACGGGCAAGGAACCCATTGTCCTGGGAGAGACGGACCAGGTGGTGGCCTTCGGGGCCGGCATCAGGCAGCTGGTGAAGACATTCTGGCTCCGCAAGGGGCATTGAGGGGAGGAAAACAAAATAACCGCTTGTCCTTAACAGGCGAACATTGAAACAGGAAATCAGGAAAAAGTTTCCTGTTTTTTTGTGGGGGCAGGGGAGGACGGTGCGGATTCCGGGTAAACGGTAGATAGTGCGTACCTCGACTATGGCGGCAAAATGTGTGACAATAGACTAT